>Ga0247843_1001121_pt1 | contig 57567 bp, 50 predicted proteins | sample LaCruzMarch2017__FD_192420 | JGI IMG/M metagenome (GOLD analysis project Ga0247843, IMG submission 192420) | Freshwater microbial communities from meromictic Lake La Cruz, Castile-La Mancha, Spain - LaCruzMarch2017_8m | ecosystem: Environmental > Aquatic > Freshwater > Lake | place: Spain...
AAATTGGTAGTTTTACTTGTCTACAATACTTTAATACAATAAGCGAAAGACCTTTAAATCATACTAAACATGCACTTGCATTTTAACCGCACAACGAGTACTATTTTAATCCTTAATTTGCATTTTTAATGCTAAATATGGGCCTTTTTTATTTTAATTTTTAAGCTAATTTCCCATTTATGTTGCTTTAAATCACATAAGACGATAGTCTTTAAATTGCGTTTATAGATTTAATTTTCAACTAATGCTTAGCGTACATACAATTTATTTAAATAATTGGATATAAGACAATTAGGAAATTACATAGGAGATAAAAGCTAGAAACGATTACCAATCAAACTGATTCTGAAAAAGTAACTCATAAGATTTTCCAGAATATATTCCGCAATACATTGAGGTAAATCTGAAATTCTTATCTTGCTTTTAATTTACCTTAATAAATTTACTTACCACTTTTTTATTACCTGAATTTATTGTTAGAAAATACATACTTTCATTTAAATGAGAAGTTTGTAAAATATATTTTGAATTATTCTGGGTAATTACCTCTGTTAAGATTTTTTTGCCAACCATATCAGTAAAAGTAATTTCGTCACCTGCATTAAAATTAATATTTGTAATAGTCAATTCATTTGAAACAGGATTTGGGAAAATTGTTGCATTTAGAGCATTTATTTCTGTTTCAGTTGTAGAGATGATAATATCCTCAGACCTGTTGTCAATCCATGTTACGAGCACTTCATCAGTTGTAAGAACCGAACGCACTGCTAAACTTACTTGTGCTTGGTACAATGTACTGGTATCTCCATTTATTTTTAAGTCTGTATCCCAAGTTAGTCCGTTATCTGAGGAAATGGAAATGTAGACATCATGATTATTTGTTGATAATCCATCACGTTGGTCGCACCATGTGACATACAATTTATTATTATCGCTTTTTACAATAGAAGGCCATTGTTCGGAATTGTAATTCCATGACTGCATAAGCGTTAGACCATTGTCTGAAACCTGCACCGGTGCGCTCCAAGTTTGACCAAAATCGGTACTTTGTGCGTATAGAATTTTAAAATCTTGTGTATTCTTTTCATAAGTCCAAACAATATGCACAGTGCCTGAATCATCTACCATAGTAGTGTGATATTGCATAATTTCTTGAAAATCGGAGTAGGAAGTGAATTGATAATTGGTCCAGGTATTTCCGCTATCTGTAGTTGTAACTGCTATCAGATTTTTTTTGCTAAACTGGTCGTGAGAAACTACAATAAGCGCTTCTCCATTTTCTCTTGCAACTATTTCACAAGGCTCGCTAAATTGTGCCCCGCTGAATGCAACTACCATTGTTGTCCAAGTGTAACCTCCATCACTACTGCGGCTAAACCATGTGTTGCCAATGTTTCCACCAGTATCGCGGAACCATGCTGCATAAATATTCCCACCTGCATCAGCTGCTAAATTTCCATTTATATTTACTGGAGAATCACTATGGCTGCTAACTTGAACAGAGGGTTGAAAGGTATTTCCTCCATCATTACTCACAGCAACACGATATTGAATATTGTTGTTTCCTAATCTACTATCGCGCCATCCAACAATCACCTTTTGAATAAGCGCGCTGTCTATAACTACTAATGAAGGCCAAATTTGAGTTTCTATATCTATGTCATCATTCACAACCACGGGAACGGTCCAGTTTATTCCATCGTTACTTTTACGCAAATAGATATCTGCATCACCACTTATAGAAGAATGATAAACATGGTAAAAAACACCATTGTGTTGAACCAGATTTTTTTGTCCCGCACAAGAATTGCCGCTTAAAGTATCATCGGTAAGGCTACTTTCAACTCCCATTGAAGTTATGCCATTTTGATTGAAACTAAGCTTTCTTTCATGTAATCTATAATAATCCTGGGTATTTGCATGAAAGCAAATGATTGCTAATAGGAGGGTAAATGCTAGTTTCATATTGGAAAAATTATAGTTTGAAATGAAGAATGTAAACTGCTGATTTATAAGTAAAAGTAAAAATTAATAAATAGGAAAATACAATTTACATGAATTTAAAAGTGTTGTTAAAAATAGAAGCATCAAAATTCAGCGTTTTAAGTTTATTCGGAAAGCAATTTTCAGGTATAATTTGACCTTACTTTTTCTTCTTTTTATTTCGTGAAATTTTCTCTTATTTATTGCAAGCAAATTGAGATCTTCTTATGTAAGTTTCTCATTAAATGTTCTGCAACGATAAGCTCTACCAGTACGTTTAGATTACATAAATTCTCAACTTATGCGCATCGTACATTCAATTTTATTGGCATCATTAGCTACTGGAGCAATAAGCAGTTGTAAAAAGGAAGAAAAACTTGAAATCATTACAAATCAAGCTGGAAACCAAAATGGAGTGCAACCTGAAATACAGGCAATTACCAGATATGCGGGTTCTGAAAAATCATTTGTTTTTGGTAATAGAAAGTACATAACCGGATTTACACAACGCGCTAACAACCAAGATGCTTATGTAATATGCGAAGAGAATAATGTAATAATTTGGTCGCGTTATTACGATACTTCTTCAGATGATTCTCGCGGAGAAGGAATAATAGCAGATGGTTCAAATTTATATGTTGCATTTTCTTGTACTGGCGGAAATACTAGCTTTAAAGCCACTTCTGGGGCATTTCAAAATAGTTATGGAAGTGGTGGTGGACCAAAGATTTTATATTTAACACGTATGAAAACAATAAACGGAAATATTGAAGGTGCTACTTTTATTGGAGGAAAATTAAATAACGGCAAAACCAATACGTTGCGCTTGGAAGATGGGAATATTGCTCCATTAAGTATTTTACCAGGCGGTTTATTGGAAGTAAAAGCTACCAAAGCTTATGACCGTGCAGATGGAAGATTAACTCCAGATATTGGTCCTGATGCAGATTGCTTAATTTCTGGCGGAGGTTGGACGGGTGTTTTTAATGCTGAAATGAAGTTGCTAAGTGGAGATTGTAGTGCGGAGCAATGAGGTGAATCTGATAATTCTACTTATTACAATAGTTCATTAATTTTCTTTCCAAATTCAATGGTTTAAGCTTGATACATAAAAAATATCGAACTTTATCGTTGAAAAAATGAAAGTTACGCAGTACTTCAAAAATTTATGGCAACGTATTCGTCATGCCATACTAGAAATATACAAAGCCAACGGGAGTCCGCACGAAGTAGCTTTAGGTGCAGCAATTGGTGCTTTTTGGGGCGTATTTCCAACTTTTGGTTTAAGTACTCCTTTAGTTTTAATAATGCGAAAATTTATTCGTTTTCAAATAATCGCAGCATTCGCCGGGGCACTAATTTCAAATCCATTAACAAGTCCTTTCTGGCTTTATACAAGTTATGTTATTGGAGTGAAGCTTTTTCCATCTGATGTGCCATTCGATTATAAAAACTGGTATAACAAATTGCCTGATTTTGGCATGCAAATGCTTGTTGGCGCCAGCTTGTTGAGCCTTGTTGTTAGTTTGCTTGTATATTTTCTGGTGTACGTTATAAAAAGAAAATTACTCATAAGCCATGATTTAAAACAAGGGTTATAAAACAAAATAGCCCTCAATATACATTGAAGGCTATAGTGTTTTATGTTTTTAAAATCTATGCGTCAATTCTAGCATATTTTGCATTCTTTTCAATAAAGTCTCTGCGTGGAGGAACTTCGTCGCCCATTAACATTGAGAATATTTGATCAGCAACGGCAGCACTGTCAATACTTACCTGACGTAAAGTACGATTTTCGGGATTCATAGTTGTTGTCCACAATTGTTCTGCGTTCATCTCACCTAAACCTTTGTAACGCTGGATGTTTACACCTGTGTCTTTTCCATCTTTAGACATTTCACTTACTGCGCGTAAACGGTCGTCTTCGGTCCAGCAATAACGTTGGTCTTTACCTTTTTTAACCAAATAGAGTGGAGGAGATGCAATGTAAATATAGCCGTGCTCGATTAATTCTTTCATGTAACGGAAGAAGAAAGTAAGAATCAAGGTAGTAATGTGGCTTCCATCCACATCAGCATCGGTCATGATAACAACTTTGTGGTAACGAATTTTAGTAAGGTTTAAAGCCTTGCTATCTTCTTCGGTTCCAATGCTTACACCTAGTGCAGTAAACATGTTCTTAATCTCTTCATTTTCGAAAATTTTATGGAACATGGCTTTTTCTACGTTCAAGATTTTACCGCGTAATGGTAAAATTGCTTGGAAGGCACGGTTACGGCCTTGTTTGGCTGTTCCACCTGCGGAATCTCCCTCAACTAAGTATATCTCGCATTTTGCTGGATCAGTTTCAGAACAATCGGCTAGTTTTCCTGGTAAACCAGTGCTACTTAAAGAGCTTTTGCGCTGTACCATTTCCCGTGCTTTTTTAGCAGCATGACGCGCAGCTGCAGCAAGTATCACCTTGTCTACAATTACTTTCGCTTGTTTTGGATGTTCTTCTAGGTAGTTGTTTAACATTTCTGAAACGGCCACGTCCACAGCGCCCATTACTTCGTTGTTACCTAATTTGGTTTTGGTTTGTCCTTCGAATTGAGGCTCTTGTACTTTTACTGAAATTACGGCAGTTAAACCTTCTCGGAAGTCATCACCACTGATATCAATTTTAAGTTTGGCCAACATGCCTTCTTTTTCGGCGTAGCTTTTCAATGTTCTTGTAAGCGCACGACGGAAACCAGCCAAATGCGTTCCTCCTTCATGGGTGTTGATATTGTTTACATAAGTGTGAATATTTTCGGTGTAGGTGCTATTATACAACATGGCAACTTCCACAGGAATGCCTTGTTTTTCACCTTCCATGAAGATAGGTTCTTCAATAATTTTTTCTCTTGTAGCATCCAAGTATTCAACAAATTCTCTTAAACCACCTTCAGAGTAAAATACATCAGAAATGGGCTCATTGTTTTCGTTAAACTCGCGGTTATCGGTCAAGGTAATGCGAATGCCCTTGTTCAAGTATGCCAATTCGCGCATTCTTGAAGCTACTGTTTGGTAATTGTAAATTGTTGCTGTGAAAATGGTATCATCTGGTTTAAAATGAACACGTGTTCCTGTTTTACCGCTGGTGCCAATCTGTTTTACATCATATAAGGGTTTACCTATAGAATATTCTTGTTGGTACATTTTACCATCACGTTCTACAGTTACAATTAACTGCGTAGAAAGTGCATTCACACAACTCACACCCACGCCGTGTAATCCTCCAGAAACTTTATAGGAATCTTTGTCGAATTTACCACCTGCGTGCAACACTGTCATTACGACTTCCAATGCTGAACGACCTTCTTTTTGGTGCATTTCAACAGGTATTCCACGTCCATCATCTTGAACGGTAATGGAGTTGTCTTCGTTGATTTGTACTTGAATGTTTTTACAATATCCGGCAAGTGCTTCGTCAATAGAATTATCTACTACTTCGTACACAAGGTGGTGCAATCCACGCACACCAGTATCTCCAATGTACATAGACGGGCGTTTGCGCACTGCTTCAAGTCCTTCTAGAACCTGAATACTGTCTGCGCCATAAGATTTGTTGGGGGAATTTTCTTCTTCTAAAATCTGGTCAACCATAGGTATTTTATCAATTGTAAGCCTTGTAAATGGCTATTTTGAGAGTTATTTTTGATTTACGCGCAAATGTAGTGAAAATAGACCTCAATAAAAAGGCTGAAACCATTGATTTGAATGATTTTTTACACAATCAATTAACAAAAAAATGCGCTTAATTTAATAATTAGAAAATAGTAGCTAAGAAATGTTTCAAGAACTTTTAATTTACAAATTTATTCCTCCAGAAACTTCTATTTTTTGTCCATTAATCCATTTTGCATCATCGGTGCATAAAAAAGCTACAACACTTCCAATATCGTCTGCATATCCAACTCTACCTAAAGCCGACTGTGTAGATAGAAAATTTTTCATTTGAGGGTTATTGCGAATAGCTGCACCGTTAAAATCAGTTTCTATTGGACCTGGGGCAACAATGTTGGAGCGAATTCCTCTGTTGCCATATTCTTTTGCAACATACTTTGTAAAAACCTCAACTGCGCCTTTTAGTGAAGAATATACTGAATAACCAGGAACACAAAAACGGGTAGTACCAGATGAAATAAACACCACACCACCATTATCATTAATTTGCGGAAGAAATTTTTGGGTAAGAAAATAAACGCCTTTAAAATGAATGTTCATTAAATTATCGAAAATCTCCTCTGTAACTTGTGCTATGGGAACAGTTGCTCCAATGCCAGCATTATTAATTAAAAAATCTATTTTATCTGTTTCCCAATTTTCGTTTAAATTCAATAATACCTGATTTAAAAAATTGTCGTAAGATTTTAATTCGGCCATATTTAATTGCAGCGCGATGGCTTTTTGTCCATTAGCAATTATTTCATTTACCACTTTTTCGGCTTGTTCTTTATTTTGATTGTAAGTAATAATTACATCAATATTTTTTTTACTAAGAGACAATGCCATATCTCGGCCAAGTCCACGACTGCCGCCAGTAACGAGTGCAATTTTATTCTTTTCCATTTTTATAATTGAATATGTTTTTTAATCTAAAATTAACCCCAACTTATTTTTTAATAAAGTAATATTAGGATTACTTTCTTCAAGAGCGGCTAATTTCTCTTCGGAAGTATAAGGTCTTGTTTTAATTGGTACAATTGATTTTTCAAGATTTAATTGCACGCTGTAATTATTTAATTCTTTCCTTAAGAACATCAATAAAGCAGCTTTTTCCAATTCAATTTCTTTGAGTTGTGCTTCATTTTGCACTTGAAAATGCAATTGAAATCCATCTGTTAAAGTTGGTTGTGTAATAGACAATGAACCAGACATTGCTTTTCGACCTTCGTTGGATAATTTATCGCAGTATTTTAACCAAATGGCTTGTGCTTTTTCTTCGTTAAATGGAGCATTGGGTAAATCTTCAGTAATAGAATGCTCTAATGATTTCGTTCCAGTTTCTACTTCTATTCCAATTTCAGCAACTTGTTTTTTTTGAATGTGTTGATTGATGGAAACTGTTTTAATTGTGGCCGAACCACGGTAATTCATTACTGTTCTTTTTTCTTCCAATGCGGGAATTTGAGGTATTACCGGTTGAGGTGCAGCACTTGGAATTCCTGCCGAAACTTCAGGCTTTTTTTTTTCTTCTTGTTGCATCAAGAGCATGCTCAATTGCAAAAGTCCTAATTCGATGTGTAACCTTTGGTTTTTAGCTTCACGCAAGCCTTGCACCGTTTTAGAAACAATTTCTAAAGATTTAATAATCAATACGGGCGAACATTGTTGACTTTGCTGCTGATACCTGCTTTTAACACCAGTGCTTACTTCCAATAATACCAAAGTAACGGCATCCTGACAAACAAGCAAATTTCTATAATGCTCGCCTAAGCCACTGAGGAAAGTACTTCCGTCGAAACCTTTGGATAAAATTTCGTCGAACAACAATAAGGCTGCTCCATAATTGCTTTGCAAAAGGATATCGACCATTCTGAAATAATAGTCGTAATCGAGCACGTTAAGGTTATCGATTGCATTTTGATAGGTCAATACTTCGCCACTTGCATAACTTACCAATTGGTCGAACATAGAGAGGGCATCGCGCAAACCACCATCAGCTTTTTGCGCAATAACGTGCAATGCTTCCGGCTCTGCAACAATATTTTCGCTTTTTGCAACATGTTGAAGGTGATTAGCAATATCATCGACTTTTATCCTGTTGAATGTAAATACCTGACAACGTGAAAGAATAGTTGGTAATATTTTATGTCTTTCTGTAGTTGCTAAAATAAAGATGGCATGTTTTGGCGGTTCTTCTAACGTTTTGAGGAAAGCATTGAATGCCGCTGTAGAAAGCATGTGCACCTCATCTATGATGTAAATGCTGTATTTTCCAATTTGTGGAGCGAAACGAACCTGGTCAATGAGGCTGCGCATTTCATCTACGCTATTGTTGGAAGCAGCATCTAATTCATGAATGTTTAAAGAAGCATTGGTATTGAATCCTTTGCAGCTATCGCACTCGTTGCAAGGTTCAATGTTCGCAGGCAGGTTCATGCAATTGATTGTTTTTGCCAAAATTCTTGCACAAGTAGTTTTACCAACACCTCTTGGCCCACAGAAAAGAAATGCCTGTGCAAGGTGATTGTTGCGAATGCTGTTTTGTAAAGTGGAGGTTATATTTTCCTGACCAACAACAGATTTAAATGTTACTGGACGGTACTTACGGGCAGATACAATGAAATTTTCCATTGATACAAATATATAACATACCATTGCTGTTAACGGCCATTGTTAACATCTTTTGAGAATGTTTTAGAAATAAATTTATATGAAAACCTAAGCTGTTGGTTTTGCGATAATTGTTACAATTAATGCTCTTGTAAATTTTCTTTTTTGAGCGCAGGATTGATATTTCGGTACTTATTTGATCTTGGTGTTTCGCGACCGCCATCGAGCACATGTTTTGGCACTTCTCTGATTTCCCAAACAATGCCTAATAAACCTAGCAAACGAATGAAGTAGTAAGTGATGTCAATTTCCCACCAGTAAAAACCTTGGCGCGCAGTGCTTTGGTAGTAATGGTGGTTGTTGTGCCAGCCTTCTCCTAAAGTAACTAGGGCAAGGATAACGCTGTTTTTACTTTTATCGGTAGTTGCATAACGGCGACCACCAATTATGTGCATTAATGAATTGATAGTAAATGTACCATGATATAAAACTACTGTACTTAACACAAAACCAATAAGCAAAGTTCCAAGGCCAGCAGAAAAATCGAAGATGCCAGTGCCATGTAAAACATTACCTGTAAAATAAACAACTACGGCTAAGAATAAAGCAGGAACCCAGTGATACTTATTCAACCAAACCAATTCCGGATATTTTGCAAGGTCCTTAATTAAGTCGTAGCGAGTAGCTTTAAATTCTGGACTAATAATCCAGCCGATATGCGCGTACCAAAACCCGTAAAGGTTTGCAGAGTGCGGATCTTCTGGTTGGTCGCTGTACTTGTGGTGCACCCTGTGATTGGAACACCACCATAATGCACCTTTTTGCAAACTACTTTGAGCAAAAAATGCCATGATGAATTGAAATACACGAGAAGTTTTGAAGGTTCTGTGGGAGAAATATCGGTGATATCCTGCAGTAATAAAGAACATTCTGAAAAAGTAAAGAAATATTCCAATATACCAGTCAACTGGTCTTACTACTGTGAAAAATGCCAATAGGGGAACGAATTGTAAAATTATAAACCCCATTTCTTGTCTCCAAATTGGGCTTTTTCTGATTTGTTTTTCCATTGTAGAATTAAGGCCGCAAAGATAGTTAATTGTTGATTGCTTAATTGAAAAAAATATGACCTAGCTAAACCAATTAAACAACGCTTCAAATAGCGTATTGTTTGATATAAAATCAATATTTATTTTGATTCCATTAATTGTTTAAGGTTGTTTAAACCAATTTCGAGGTCATTGCCAATCATTTTATCCATATTCATAAAAAGTAGCATAAAGTTAGTGGGATATTTCATGGAACTTTGAAGACTCCAGCTAACCTTACTTTCAGTTGCATTAATTTCATCAATTTGAAATACTGCATTGGCTAAACCGGGAAAAGGTCTTATGAATTGAATTTCGAGTTCAACGCTTTTGTTTGGGATGAGCTTAGTTATTTTTTGTTGGCCTTTGCCTACATTTTTTATTGGACTATCCCAAGCTGAGACAAAACCAATTTCTGCATCGGTTCCGGAAAATTCTTTTTTCATGTTGGGGTCCATCATGGCCCATTTGCTGTAATTATCTTGATTTTTAAGGAATTTGATGTAATTAAAAATACTGGGAGGAGTTGCTGAAATGGGAATAGTTCTGACTACTAAATAATCTTTCTTTATAAAAAGAGCAACAATTAAAACTAGGGCAATAATGCCAGCTAACACAGCTAAAATGTAGAGAAGAATTTGCATGATAGTTTGTTTTTTAATGAAAGTGATTATTAAAAAAGATGATATTTTAAGGAACGAATGTAAAAATTTTGGTATGAATTGAATGTTAATTAACAGGATAATTTATCTATAAACCAAAATGCTCGCGGCCACGATTGACGCAAATAGCCTCCGAAGGAGCTATGGCGGAAAGCGTGAAGTGCCGCCCTAAAAATTAAAGTCATTGATAATTAAGTTGTTATATATTATTTTGAAAATAGTACTGTGTTATACATAGTACCGTATTTAAAATAGTTCTATGTTTGCAGCATGAATCTTGAAAACACAAAAGCACAAATGCGCAAAGGAGTTTTGGAGTTTTGCATTTTATCGGTTTTAGAAGATGGAGATGCTTATACCAACGACATCATAGCGCGCTTGAAAGCTGCCAAACTCATAGTGGTTGAGGGCACGTTATATCCACTACTTACGCGATTAAAGAATTTTGAACTGTTGCAATACCGATGGGAGGAATCGCTATCGGGACCGCCCAGAAAGTATTATGGTCTTACAGAAAAAGGTCGTAATTTCTTAAATGAACTCACTGCCACCTGGGACGAACTGGTGGAATCTGTAGCAAATACACGTACCAAACCTTTTGAAACTACGCACCATGAATAAGACCATTAGTATTAATTTAAGTGGAATGCTGTTTAACCTTGAAGAGGCAGCTTACAACCAATTGTTAAAATATATTCAAACCATTAAAAATTATTTTAGCGCTGCTGAAGGACGTGATGAAATAATAGGCGATATAGAAAGCCGCATTGCAGAGTTGTTTCAGGAGCGATTGAAAAACAAACAGGTAGTATTGGAGCAAGATGTTGCAGATGTGATAGAAATAATGGGCAAGCCAGAAGTGTATGCAGCCGAAGCTGAAACTGAAGGGAATGCTGAAGGGAATGAATCCAACAATTTTTCTCAAGAGAGCTCATATTCAAAAGAAAAAAGACGCTTGTTTCGCGATCCTGATGAGGGAATGCTGGGTGGCGTTTGTGTTGGAGTTGGGCATTATTTAGGTGTAGATGCGGTTTGGTTGCGCATTACATTTTTAGTTGGTTTGTTTTTCTTTGGAAGTGGTCCATTGTTGTATATAATTTTATGGATTGCCTTACCAAAAGCTGAAAGTACGGCTGAAAAACTACAAATGCGGGGTGAAGCAGTAACAATTGAATCGATTGAAAAAAAAATTAAAGAGGAATTTGAGCGCATCAATAAAAAAGCAGGAGAATTTACAGAAGGTGCATCGAGAACTTTGCGTGATAAGAAAGTAGGGTCGAGGGCAACTAATTTTTTGAATGAGTTGTTTGAAGCGATTTTAAATTTTATAAGGAATCTAATTCGTTGGATGGGTCGTTCATTGGGTGTTTTTCTTTTTGTTTTGGGACTTGTTTTATTTATTACTTGGTTAACTACTGTAATTGGACAAGGACAGGCAATTTCTTTTAATGATGATGAGGGAGTTTCAAGTTTTTCATTAAAAGCTTTTATGTCGGCATTTTTTGCCAACGATAAACATGTAAATATTGCAGCCATTGGTCTTGCTTTGTTTCTGCTGGCTCCAGTAATTGCTTTGTTGATTGCTGGAATAAAACTGGTTTTTTACCCACGATTTAAAAATGTGAATTGGCCTGGTGCAGTGAATGGTGCCATTTTTACAATAGGATTGATATTGTGCATAATTGCAGCAGTTTTGCTGACCAGTCAGTTTAGTGCCAAGGGCAAGATTTTAGAATCGGTTCCATTTGCGATACAGAATGCAGATACGTTATACATAAAGCCAAATATGGATAACACAGTGAATTTGAAAGAGAATTTAAGTTTAGACCACTGGAGTTTTTATTTTAATGATGGTGATGAGTTAATTACCGGAAGAATTAAATTAAATGTGGTAAATGCAGGAAATGAAAATAACTACATGACCATAGAGAAATTGGCGCGTGGAGCTGATAAAAAGGTTGCAATTAAAAGCGCAGGGCAAATTAATACATATGTAAAAGAAAACGGGAATGAACTGGTATTTAATTCTAATTTTAATTTAAAGGATGGAGAAAAATGGAGAGGGCAAAGGGTTACTTACGTTTTACATTTAAAGGAAAATCAAGTTGTAAAATTCGATAAGAATATGATTGATTTATTATGGGATGTTCCGAATGTTCAGAATTTAGATGGGGAAGAAATGCGTGGTGAAACCTTTAAAATGACGAAGGAAGGTTTAACTTGTATGAGTTGTTTGGATGTAGATGGGGAATTGTAGAAATTAATAAGGTGCATAAAGACGAAGTTTATTTTTCGTCTTTATGCATTTTATATATTAATTAAAAGTTTTACCAAAGCTTACGCCGAAAAGGGGAACAATAGCAGGTCCAATATCAGCATTAAAAATATTTATTAAAGGAGAAAATGAAAGCCTAAAGATTAATCCTTTTTCACCAATATAGCGATACCCACCGATTGGGTTAGCTATCCAATAACTTTTTTTTTCGTTAAATAATGTTACAAAAGTTCTAGAGCAATTAAAGCCTAATTCAAAGTAGTTTTTTTTATCTCCTATTAATCCGTTTATACCAAAAGTAGGTAATGCATGAATATAATATAGAGAACCCATTCCGATTCTTAAATTAATAATGCCATTCTTACCTTGAGAAATAGCCCTTTCATAATTTATTCCAATGCCATATGTTGAACCAACTAATTCTGCGTAAAAAGAATTCTTTGGCAATTTTTTTATATCATTCCGTTTTAAAGAAAGTGTGTCTTGGGCTTTTGAATAAATGATTAAAAAGGTTAATAGTAAAAGCAATTTGAACTTCATAACAGTAAAAATTTTAAATCAAATATAATTGTAAAAGTTGATGTGCGATTTTAAAACTATTCGACCACATACATAAATATAGCCGAATCTTCAAATATAAATTCGCTAGAAGAAGATCCTAAAACGGGCGAAAATTCAATTTTACCTATTGTTTAGGCATTGACACTTTTTTACTTTCAACTATATACTTTCAACTTTAACGGGTTAAAACCCTTTTCCACGGGTTAAAACCCATGGCTATGTGGCCCATCAAATAAATAATTTGATAAAATATCATCAAAAACAAATGCCAAAACATACATACCAACTTTATACTTTCAACTATATACTTTCAACTTTAACGGGTTAAAACCCTTTTCCACGGGTTAAAACCCGTGGCTATTTAGCCCTCCAAATAGATAATTTGATAGAATATCATCAAAAAACATATGCCAAAACATACATACCAACTTTATACTTTCAACTTTCAACTTTTAACTTTATTTTATTCATTCTCCATTATTAATTATTGTTTGTATATTCGCACCCCGAAAAAATAAAGTTTTAAAAGCCCTATGGCAGTATTAGAAAAGATTCGTTCCCGCGCTACACTATTGGTTGGGATTATTGGTTTTGCATTGTTTGCATTCGTTATTGGTGATTTTTTATCTTCTGGAAGCACCTTTTTCCGCAGCAGAAACATGCAAATAGGTGAAATTAATGGGAACACAGTTTCTGGAGAAGAATTTCAACGTCAACTTTCAGATGCGGAAGACCGGTACAAGAAAAACCAAAATGCAACTGGTATTGATGATAACACACGTCAACAATTAATCAATCAAATTTGGAATGACTATTTAGATAAATATTTATTCGATGAGCAAATAGAAAAAGTTGGTGTTACCGTACATCCTGACGAACTTTTCGATATGGTTCAAGGAGATAATATCAATTCTCAAGTTCAATCAATTCCACTTTTCCAAGATAGTGTTACCAAACAATTTGACAGAAAATTGGTATTGAAATTCTTAAAAACTCAATTAAGTGAGGAAAACGACCCTGACGGAAAATACCGTGATTCTTGGGCAGAATTCGAGAAACAATTGATGAAACAACGTATCAAAGCAAAATACAATACCTTAATTAAAAAAGCTGTTTACGTTACTAATGCGCAAGCTAAAAGAGATTTTGCAGATAAAAACAAAAATTTTATGTATCGTTTAGTTTCGAAAAAGTTTGAAACTGTTGCAGATTCTACCTTAAAAGTTACCGACGAAGAATTAAAAAAATATTACGACGAACATAAATTTGAATTTGAACAAAACGAAGAAACAAGAAGAATTGAATATGTAGTTTATCAGGTTCAGCCAACTCCAGAAGACCGTAATATGTTAATGGAGAACATTGTAAAAATTAAAGCTGATTTCCAATCTGCTACTAATGATACTGCTTTCGTTAATGCTAATTCAGCAGAACAATTCAATGCACAATACATTAAAAGAGGAAAACTAGGACCTCAAATAGATTCATCTGTATTTGCAGGAACTCCAGGTAGCGTTTATGGTCCATTTACAGAAGGCGACCAATTAAAGTTAGTAAAGTTATTAGGTTTCAAAACTTCTCCCGATTCAGTTAAAGCACGACATATTTTAATTAGCACACAAAACGGAATGGATCCTGCTAAAGCATTAGCAAAAGCAGATAGTTTAAAAAATGCTGTTAAAGCAGGTTCAGATTTTACAATGTTAGCATTTCAGTTTTCTGAAGATCCAGGTTCAAAAGTTAAAGGTGGAGACTTAGGTTATTTTGCAGAAGGTCAAATGGTTCCTACTTTTAATGATGCCTGTTTCAATGGTAAAACTGGCGATTTAGTAACAGTTACCTCTCAGTTTGGCGCTCACTTAATTAACATTACTGACCAAAAAAATCCAGCTAATAAAGCGAACGTTTGTTTTTTAACAAAGAAAATTGAGCCAAGCTCAGCAACAATTGATAAGGTATATGCCGATGCAAACGACTTTGCAGTAAATTCAACAGACTTTCCCGCAATGAAAAAATTAGCTGATAGCAAAAAATTGTTCCTTGTAAAATATGATAACTTGCGTCCAAACGACCGCCAGATGAATGATTTAACAAATTCTCGCGAAATTGTTCAATGGGCTTACAATGATGATACAGAATTAAATGCAGTTTCCAAGGTGTTTGATATCGATGGGAAATATGTGATTGCTTCTTTAACAGGAATTAAAGACAAAGGAATTCCAACCTTCGATCAAATGAAAGAATCCTTGGAGCCTTTGGCTAAAAAAGAAAAGAAATCTGAAATGTTCACGAAAGAATTTAACACAGCTTTAGCTTCATCCAAAACCATTGATGATCTTGCCACTAAATTAAAATTAGCAGCAGAGCCTCAAGCAAGTGCACAATTTGGTTCTTACAGTTTACAAAACCATGGTTTCGAACCAAAGGTAATTGGGACTTTAGTTAGCAGCAAGCTAAATAAGATTTCAAAACCAGTTGCTGGAACTAATGGTGTTTATGTAGTTATTGTAGAATCTTCTAACGATCAGGCACCGGCTCCTACAGATTACAAAGAGCAAAAAAAGCAGTTATCTAGTCAATTACAAGGTCGCACCGACAATGCCGTTTACAGCGCTATCCTTAAAAAAGGTAATGTTGAAGACAAAAGATATCGTTTCTTTTAACCATAAATAATTTCATTATAAAGCCCTTGCGATAGCAGTATCAAAAGGGCTTTTTTATTTAAATACAAGCAATGAAAAACAATCCAAATCCAAAAAAAGAATTAGGCGTTTGTTTAATTTCTAATAAAGTAACTATAGACAATGAACCAGTAGGATTTTTTTACAGAGAACAACCAGAAGAAGAGCTTGATAGTGGCTGGAGATTTCTTTCGGGCAATGAAGACGATGAATATTTAGATAATGATGATAATTATGATGTTTACGACCTTGAATATATCATAGAAAAAGATAAAAACGTAAAACAATACTTGCATTCTGCAGCAGGTTCAGCTTTCGAAAGAAACCCAGAGACAGATTTGTTTATTCCTTATAAAGAAGATTAATGGAATTGCTAAAACAACTTTGCAGCATCCGCGCTACCTCTGGCGATGAAAAGCCAATGACTGATTTTTTATTAAAATTCATCAACGATAACAAATCAAGTTGGAAAACACAACCAACCATTCACGCAGGAAACCATTTACAAGATTGTATCATCCTTTCCTTCGGAACTCCTAGAACAGCTGTGTTTGCGCACATTGATAGTATTGGTTTTACAGTTAGGTATGATAATGAATTAGTAAAAGTGGGCGGACCTCGCACCGAAAATGGTTACATTCTAGTAGGAAGCGATACTGAAGGCGAGATTGAATGTGTGCTTCAAAAAGACAATGAAGGAGAATTGAGCTATTCATTTAAAAGAACAATTGAAAGAGGAACACCATTAAGTTTCAAACCCAATTTTATTGAAACTGATGATTATGTTCAATGCTGCTATTTAGACAACAGATTAGGAGTTTATGTTGCGTTAGAATTAGCCCAAACACTCGAAAATGGTATAATTGTTTTTAGTTGTTACGAGGAACATGGCGGTGGCACTGTTGGTTTCTTAGCTAATTTTATATCTCAGCAATACAATGTTTCTCAAGCAATAATCTGCGATATAACATGGGTTACTGATGGAGTACCGGCTGGCAATGGAGTTGCAATTTCAATGAGAGATTCTAATATTCCACGAAGATCTTATCTCAATAGAATAATTAAAATTGCAAAAAGTAACAATATACCATACCAATTAGAGGTAGAAAACGCAGGAGGAAGCGATGGTGCTGAATTACAACATTCTCCAATTGCTTTTGATTGGTGTTTTGTTGGTGCGCCAGAAGAGAATGTGCACACTCCCCAAGAGAAAGTCATGAAATACGATATTCTTTCAATGATTGCTTTGTATAAAAAACTTATGCAAGAACTTTAGTTTTTCTTATTTCTATTACAAGATAACGTTTACTAAACCTTCTAATTTATGCGTGAAGCCCAAATCATCGGTTGCTTCAATTACATATAAATATACACCCTGAGGAACTTTTCTATCGGTTAAACGAATGGTTCCGTCCCACCCATTTTCTTTATCATAACTCTGGTAAAGCTGTTCTCCCCAACGGTTAAAGATAGTTACTTTAAATTGTCTAATATCTTCCCCATAAACGGTAAATAAATCATTAGTGCCATCGTTGTTAGGGCTAAAACTATTAGGAACATAAATTCTATAACCTGTATTTACCTCAATAGTTTTATAGGTGGAATCGGAACAACCATAACCATTTCTAATAACTTGTGTTATATAGAAAAGTCCAGTATCAGGTAAAATATATGAAACAGAATCATCGTTAAATACAACATTACCAGGATTAATAGTAAATGAAATCTGTAAGCTATCATTTTGCTCAGTAAAACTGCTAATAATTACTTCAGGCTCTGTTATAGTTGTCTTAAACTTGCTCAATTTAAAACCTGCTTCAGGAACAGGATTCACTTTTATGTATTTCTTTCTATCTAAACTATTGCTGCATCCATTAAGTGTTGAAACATTTAATGATATATCGTACAAACCAGGTATTTCATAGATATATTTTGGTAATTCTGAATTCGAAACCTCTCCTACACCGAAACTCCAGCTATATTGTAAATTTTCTGGACCAGTTGAATTATTAATGAAATTAACAACAACAGGGGCGCAACCTTCAATAACTTCAGCTGAAAAATCAGCAATTGGCTCATCGTAAATTATAACATCTGCTGAATAAACATTGCTTAAACAACCTGAGTCATCTACTTGCAAAGTTATAGTCTGTGATCCTGTTGTATTAAATGAAACATCTGTTAAACTTTGAGAATTAGATAGTAGGTAAAATGTGTTTGGACCTAGATTCCATAAAAAATCTGCTGTAGCAGTAAATTCACCTTGAGCAGTAAAATCGAAACTATTTCCTTCAAAACACTGACCTGGTGGTACAGAAAAGGTTATAAGTGGCGGAGCTGTAACAGAATACCTCATTGTATCAGTTGCAGAACAGTTACCATCATTTGCAGTGAGTATATATTGATAAGTTTGTGTTGCTTCTGTTGAATTTTGCAATTGAATGTTTGTTACAGCATCTGTAGAAGAAGTTAAACCTGAAGAAGGTGACCAAGAATATGTGTTTCCTGGAAATGAAGAACTTCCAATTGAAGTGATTGCACCTGAACACACCTCTTTGTCTGTACCTGCATTCACTTGAGGAATTCCCAAAACATTAATCGGTAAGGCAAAAATTGGTGAAGTACATCCTAAAGAAACCACAGATAATGTAACATTCTTATTTCCAATTGTTGGCCAGTTAACTATAATTGGACCAGGTCCAGCAGTTTGATTAGCATTTCCACCATCAAAAGTCCAATTAAAATTTGCAGTATTGGGAGCTGTACCAGTATAATTTAAAGTTGTTTCTGTATTTAAACAAACTGGCGCAGTTGCTGTGAATGTTCCTGTCGGAATTGGGTTTACAACCACTTGTAGTTGTGTTGGTAAAGAACTACAACCATTTTCTATTACAGTTAAATCTAAAAAATAAGAACCTGCTGTATTCCAAACTGCATTATGAGGTCCTTGTCCTAGAGGATTTGGATTTGCTGCTGAACTTAAAGTCCAGTTATAAGTTGCATTAGAAGCAGCTCCTCCTAAATAAGTCACTACACTGTTTGCATTTTCGCAAACTGGACTTGTAGCTGTAAATGATGAAGAAGGAGTATTGTAAACTAAAACTGTTTGAGTAAAAGGTAGACTACTGCATCCATTTTCTGTTGCAGTAAGAGAAATGGTTTTGTTTCCAGAAGTTATCCAATTAACACTAAATGCGTCAGAAGGATTAGGTCCCACAGCACCAATTCCTCCATTAAAATTCCAGGCAAGTGACACAGTATTTGTTCCAGTTCCAACATAGTCAATTGTTGCATTAGCAGCAGGACAAACAGCTACAGTAGCGGTAAAATTTGCAGTTGGTGTTGGAAAAACAGTTACTTGTTGCGAAGATGAAGTTGATACGCATCCATTTTCAGATACTACCAAAAAAACAGTTTTCGTTCCATCAGTTGACCAGTTTACAGATTGGGGACTAACTGTACCGCCTGGAGTTGCGGTACCGTTATTAAAATTCCAAGTGTAAGTTGCAGTTGGTGATGCAGTTCCTGTATAGGTTAAATTCACAGACGCACCTACACAAACACCTGCAGGTGTTGCTGTAAAAATTGATGTCGGAATTGGAAAAACAGTTAAATTTTCCGCCCCAACTACTGAACTACATCCATTTTGAGTAACAGATAAGGTAATATTCTTAACACCCGAAGTTGGCCAATTTACATTAAAAGGTCCTGGTCCTCCTGCTGGAGCTGAAGTGCCTCCATCCCAATTCCAACTATAAGTTGCTCCTACAGTTGCATTACCCGTATAGGTAACGGTTGCATTTTGGTTCGGACAAACACCGTTACCTATTGTAAAAACAGCGGTAGGTATTTGATAAACAGTTAATGGTAAAGAAGTTACATTGCTGATACAACCTGCAGCATTTATTTGCAATGTCACATTTTTTGTACCTGCACTATTCCATGTAACAGAAATAGGTCCTTGACCTGTAGCAGGTACTCCAGTTCCTCCATCTAAATTCCAAGTGTATATTGATGTTGCGCTAGCTCCTCCAGTATAATTTAGAGTTACTGGAGCACCCGCACAAACGCTATTCTGCGAAAGCGTGAAAGTTGAGCTAGGAGGTGGCAATACGTTAACATTTATAGTGGTAACTTGAGAAACACATGAGCCAACTGAAACTGTAAGAGAAATAGTTTTTAAACCAGGTGTGGCCCATGTTACAGAAAAAGGCCCATTTCCATTTGAAGGAACTGCAACTCCTCCATTAAAATTCCAATTAAATGTAGCACTTGCTGGAGCATTACCAGTATAAGTAATAGTTGCAGGTGCAGCTCCACAAACCTGGGGAGTAGCAGTAAAAGTAGAAGTTGGAGAAGGAACTACATCAACAGTTGTATTAAAACTTCCAGGGGCACAAACAGCACTTGATAAATTTAAGCTTACATTTTTTGTTCCTGTTGTAGCCCAAGTTACGTTATGTGGCCCAATACCTGTTCCAGGAACAGCAACGCCACCACCAAAATTCCAAGCTACTGTTGCACTAGCTGTTGGATTAGGATTACCAGTAAAATTAAAAACGGAAGCCTCTGCACCCATGCAAACTGGTGATGTAACAGTGAAAGTTGCATTAAATGGACGCGGTGTTATAGTTACAGTATCTTTGTAAGTAATAGTTCCACCACAAGGAATATTGTAAGTAGCAGTTGCAACATATCGTCTTGGAGGACTAGAAGAACTTGGTATCCAAGCTGTAATTGTTGTAGCAGAATTATTTGGGTTTATTCCACCAGTATTTCCATTCATTGTCCATTGCAAAGAACCAAAGTTAGCTTGAACCGCAGTACCTGGCATTGCAGGTGTATATGCCCATGCTACGTTGTTTAATAAAACATCTGCTCCAGAATATCCCCATAATGGGCAAGAAGTTGTTGGACCTGGACAAGGGTTTGTAATTGGAGGAGCTAAACCAGTGCGGATAGAATTTGACCATTGCGTGCATGTAGGTTTATTGGTGATATGCACCTGAACCACATTAACTGTTTCATGCAATTGTATTTGAAAAGTTGAAGTTCCAGCACAAGCTCCTCCAAAGAATGGAACTGCATTATATGAAACCACTAGCTTTCTATTGAGAGCTGTTCCTACAGTTTGGTATTGAATACAATTTGCTACACTTCCAGGGTTGAAATCAAAAAAAACACCATAAATTCCATTATACGGGTATGTTGTAGAACATGGATTTCCATCCATAGTAGGAATGTCAACATTGTGATATCCGGGTAATGGTGGAGAAAAACCAATCCAACCATTAGCACTTATATAAAATTGAGTATAGGTTTGTCCATAATATGTAAAACTAAAACCTATGGGAAAAGGTCCTGCTGATGCATCATCTGCCAAAGGGACGCCTGTTCCCCCTGGAGTAATTGGGGCATTAGGTATATTTGCAATGTCATAACCAATGTTAGTTCCAGGAGGTAATTGAACGTTAACAGATGCAGGAAAATTAGCTGTAAGTTGCACAGTTTGATTAGTGCATAACATTGTATCATTACTTGGCGTAATAGTTAAATTCTGACTTTTAACACTATCAATCTCAGTAGTAATAAGTGATACAAGGCAAAATAAATATTTAAATATTCTCTTTGTTAATGTAAAGTTAACCATGTGTGATGTTTTCCCTGTGGGTAAAGATAGGCAAACGTTTTACAATTTTCAAAAAAGTTTATGTTGATTTTCAAAATTCAATGTTAATAAATGCATTCATAAATCATGATTTATTGAACACGCTTAATATTTATCTATATAAAGTTACATTACCTTGAAGCATGCAATCTTCATTCAATACATTTCTAATCCAGATTTTATAATTATAAACTCCTGAAGGACTAATTTTCTTTCCATTATTAGATCTTCCATCCCATGGTAGATCCAAGCTTATAGTCGAAAAAACTTCATCACCCCATCTATCAAATATAACCATTAAAAAAGATTTAATCCCTTCACCTTTAGCATTAAAAAAATCGTTTATTCCATCTTCATTTGGTGTGAAAGAATTCGGAACGTACACATTATAAATTGGATTGATACGAATTTTAATTGAAGAAGTATCATAACAGTTTTGTTCATTCACAGCAATAATTCTTGGGTAAAAATTACCAGTATCTTGGTATGTGTGCATAACATTCACAAAATCAGAGCTTTCTCCATCTCCAAATTCAAGCCAAGAGCCTATTTCTCCTAAAGATAAATCAGTAAACGTAATGTAGGGAGACAAAATAGAAGCTGTTCTTGGACTTGCATCTAAACCTGCATCAGGCCGAGGTTTTGCTCTAATATAATTTTCAAAAGTTAAACTAAAAGTATCAATACAGCCTACAGTATTGGCAACTGTTAAAGAAATATCATAAACACCAGGAGTTTCATATAAATGTACAGGACTTTCTTCATAAGAAAAACCTCCATCGCCAAAAGTCCAATAAAAATAGGCTCCAGGAGAAATTATAGAATTATTATTAAATAATACTTCTCTCGGAACACAAATCACCGCTTCATTCACATTAAAATCAACTTCTAACTCAGGATATACAACCACGAGAATTGAATCACTATTTTCACAATTGGGGTCTGAGATTCTTAGTTTAACTTTATACGTGCCAGGCTCTGACCAAACAATTTCGGTTGGATTTTGAAGTGTACTATTTACGATATTATTGGGTCCTTCAAATTCCCAATAAAAATTTGAATTATTTTGAAATTCCCCTTGGGCAATAAAGTCGAATGAATTACTTGTTACACATTGTCCTTCTTGCTGAGAAATTTGGGCATCAATTTCCTGATATACAGTTATAAACAAAAATGTAGAATCGGCGCAAGAATAACCTGGGTTTGCGATCAAAGTAACCCTATAAAGGCCTGTATCAGGAAAAGAATAAACCGGGTCAATAAGGGTACTAACATCAGATGTTATACCTGGAACACCAAAATCCCATTGATAAAAAGAAGAATTTTGACTGAGATTTACAAAATTTACCGACAATCCATTACAAGGTATAATTCCACCTTCCATCTCAACGATTGGCGCCTCAAATTCTGCAATTGAGGCGCCATTGCATTGCACGATATTAAACTGAAAATCCCGCTTATTAACACTCAATAACGCTCCATTTCTATATTCACTTACACAAACTGCAACAACAAATTGTCCTATCATAATAGGTTCTCCTGTAAGTTGTCCAGAAACTGGGTTTAAAGCAACTGCAGGGTTAGATGCAATCGGGAAATTTGAAGAATAAGGAGGAATAAAATTAGCAAAACCATAGGGAGGTGCAGCGGAAGGTACAGGCATGGGTAAATCAGCAGAAGCACCTTCAAATGGATCACAAAATGAGTAAACCAATGAATCCCCGTCTGGGTCGGTAGCTGAATGATCGAAAATTAGTGGATCATTTATACACAATACAATTGGTGGAAATTGACTATAACGAGGACTTGAATTACAAGCTGACCAAGCAGATGGAGGAATAGATATTGTATAAGTCGCTCCGGTATCTCCAGGGTCAAAGATATTTAAAATAGAATTATTCCTACAGCACCGTTGATATACCAAAGTATAACCTCCTGCCGAAAATGGGAGGTTTATATTATCAGTATAAAACGCTTCTTCTACACATACGGCAGCATCCCCTTGATAACAAGGATTAATGCTTCCGGGTAGAATATTAGTAACAATTGGGTTAAATAACTCTAAATTGGTAAAAAGATTTCCTTGAGCATTATAGATTGAAACTGTTAAGGGATCGTCAAAAGGAGCTTGACCTAATAAGCAATCTCTATAAATTTTAACAGTAATTCTAAATTCACCATTGCCTAAGCAATCGTAAAAAATTTCTCCTCCAATAATATGTGTTGCCTTTATTGAATTAAAGTTCAATAATAACAGACTAATAAACAATATCTTGATGGTATTTTTCACAATTTTATATCATACCAAAACTAAAGATAAATTTTCATTTAGAATTAATATTAAACTTAGTACTTTGTATTATCTCAAAATTTATCTAATAACAGTTACTCTACCAATGTATTCTTTTTTTTCAAGAATCGGGGTAGTTACAATTATTCTATATGCATACACGTCTATTGGAATATTATCCAAAACTCCCCTTGAACCAAGACCCCATTTATTGTTATAATTACTTGAATTAAAAATTTCTTCACCCCAACGATTGAAAATTGCTAACTCATAATTCACAAATCCCTCTCCCACTCCTGAAAACGCATCATTTATTCCGTCCCCATCGGGAGTAAAAGCATTTGGAATGTAAAAATTAAATGGGGGATAGGAAATCAGCGTATTTGAAATGGTATCTGTACATTTATCTAGGTCTGAAACAATTAGAGTAATAGTATATTGGCCAGTATCAGGAAATGTGTAAACTGGATTTTGAAGATCAGAATCTTCTGAACCAGTTCCAAAGTCCCAGTTCCATTGAGCTATGTTATTATAGGATAAATCTATAAACTGCACTGTTGAGTGATCGATGTATTTTACATCAAAAACAGCATGTGCATCTATTACTTTTACATTAATTTCTTTTTTAACGACTATTCCACAGCTATCCGTTACACTTAAAACATACACTTTACTTTCAAATGGAGTAACAGATCTAAAAGGTGTAAATATCTGCTCATCAGACCATGAATAAATTAAGGGCTGTCTTCCTCCAACTGCAATTCCTCCTATTGATGCAGTTTCCCCCTTACAAATTACGGTATCACTCGTTACATTTAACTTTAAAGGTAAATAGTTTATTATTTCAATAAAGACTGAATCGGTTTGAACAGAGCCGCATTGGTCTACAGCAGTAACTATGTACCAATCAGTAGAATCTGGATAAACGGTAATTGGATTTCCTGGAGATTGATTTCTCCATTGAATACCATACGGTGCAACTCCACCAGTTACCGAAGCTTGAAGATCAACCGGTTGCCTTGGACAAATTAATTCTGCTCCTAATCCTGGATTTAAATTAACTAATGGTGGAGGATCAAAAATTGTAAAATCAACTCTTTTTAATATTATTTCTCCACAACCAGTATCAGCGTATATTATTGATACCGATTCTCCTGCAGCTTCTGTAATATTATCTGAAAGTGCAAATACATTAAACGAAACAGCACTTTGACCAACACCAAATGTTAACGTTGTAGGAAATGAAGAATAATCTACTCCAGACAAAGCTGTACCTTGAGTTTCTAAAAAAATTGTTAATGGTTGAGCGGTTTCTCCAGTTCTACGAAGTGTTATGGTATTAAACCCGCAATTTTCATATATAACATCTATTCCATCTAAATAACTTGGTTTTTGTTCTATTGTAACTACAGGGCTAGTAAAACTTTGGGCCTCTAAAAATACTGCTGAATCAAAAATACCGTCGCTAACATCGGCAATTGCAATTGTTATAGTATATGTTTGACATGGTACTACAGTTGCTTCTGCAATAAATGGTCTTGTAAAACCATCAAACTGAACTGATGAGCCACCACCTCCTCCACTGCCATTTCCATTATTAACAAAGAAATTATTAAAGCTATTTTGGTTGACATTATTGATAGCAACAAATTGGTTGGTTCCTGGAATTTTGGCAATATTTTGTGTTCCTGCAATTCCTGGACCTTGAATGAAGAAGGCAAATATGTCGTTAAACTGAGAGCCTACATATTCTGGGTATTCTTCTGAAGCAAATACATATCTAAACGAAACTTTGTCACTTTCACAAACGAAATTAAAACTTAAAACTGCTGCATCTTGAGTATCTTCTCCTCCAATAATGCTTGAAAGCGGTCCATAACCTGGTCTATTTAAATCATCTCCAATACTGGGAGTGTTATTTGGTCCAACTGCATCTCCAATTTTCCCTGTGCTCATTATTATTCCACTGGGTAAGCCTATGTTTGAATTGGCTCCATTAAATCTACCAATTTGTGCGTTAGCACCTGTAAATTGAATATTTGAAACTGTTACTCCAGTTCCAAGTAATACATTTTGAACCAAAGTTGTTGCTGTTTGTTGAGTAACAGACAATTGACCAAAACTAAAAATATAACTCATACAAAAGGCCGATAAGAGCGCAAATTGCTTATTGAAACTATATTTTAACAGATGATGCATCAAGAAAGTAAAGAAATAAAAATAAACTTGTTTTAAGTTGATAATACAAAAAATAAACTGCTAATTTTATGCCAGTTTATTTTTCAAATTTACAAAATAAAAAAACCAAATAATATACATTTTTCAAATAATTATGAGTGACTTTAAAACTTTAGTAGACCAGCATAGTGTGCGATTTATTTCTGAGCTTTTTGATTTATTAAGATTACCATCTGTAAGTGCTGACCCAGCATACAATCAAGCAGTGATAGATACAGCAGAACTAGTAAAAACAAGGTTAATAGAAGCTGGTGCAGATAAGGTAGAAATATGTCCAACTCCAGGCTATCCTATTGTTTATGGGGAAAAAATTGTAGATACAAGTTTACCTACAGTTTTAGTATATGGACATTATGATGTACAACCTGCTGACCCATTAAATTTATGGACGAGTCCTGCATTTGAACCGATAATTAGGAACGGAAATATTTTCGCCAGAGGTTCTGCCGATGATAAAGGACAAATGTATATGCATGTGAAAGCTTTTGAATTGATGTTGAAAACTAATCAGCTTGCATGCAATATAAAATTTATGATTGAAGGCGAAGAAGAAGTTGGCTCTGCTAATCTTGACGGATTTTTAATTGCGAATAAAGACAGGTTAAAAGCTGATTGCGTGCTGGTATCTGATACTTCAATGATTGCTAATGATATTCCTTCAATAACAACTGGCTTAAGAGGTTTGAGTTATATTGAAGTTGAAATAACTGGCCCCAATCGCGATTTGCATTCGGGTGTTTATGGCGGAGGTGTAGGAAATCCAATAAATGTTTTGTGTGAGATGATTGCTTCCTTAAAGAATGCTGATAAAAGCATTAACATTCCTGGTTTTTATGATGATGTTATTATTTGCACTGAAGAAGAAAGAAAATTAATGAACGAAGCTCCTTTTAGTTTAGATGAATATAAGCGAGAGTTAAAAATTGATGATGTTATAGGAGAAGAAGGATATACGACTGTAGAAAGAACTTCAATTAGACCAACATTAGATGTAAATGGTATTTGGGGTGGTTATATTGGTGAAGGTGCTAAAACTGTGCTTCCTTCTAAGGCTTACGCAAAAATTTCAATGCGTTTAGTTCCTAATCAAGATCCTGATAAAATAACAGAATTATTTAAAAATCATTTCGAATCAATTGCTCCAAAAGCAGTGAAAGTAGTTGTGAGACCTCATCATGGAGGCCATCCAGCAGTAACACCAGTTGATTCGATCGAATATAAGGCAGCATCTATGGCTATGAGCACAACTTTTGGTAAAGAGCCAATTCCAGCGCGAGGTGGAGGAAGTATTCCGATTGTAGCTTCTTTTGAAAAAATACTAGGATTGAAAACTGTTTTAATGGGATTCGGCTTAGATACTGACGATATTCATTCACCAGATGAGCATTACGGAGTATTTAACTACTTGAAAGGAATTGAAACTATACCTTATTTCTTTAAATATTATGCTCAGTTAAAGAAAAATATATAATTTTAATGCTTCTAAATCGTTAGGTTATTATGTCTAGCTTCACTACGAGTTTTCTCTCAATGTTTTCATTAAGTGCGCTTCTTTTACTTGGAAGTTGCACTAAAAGAGAAGAAAGATTGATTCCAGGAAATATTGCTCCACCAGATTATACGATTCCTAATAGCCTAAAAGTTAATTTTATAAATAAACTTTATATAAGTTTGTTAGGAAGAGAGCCTGAGACTGATGAGTTTGAAGTTGCTAAAAATATGTTGGATGCTTCAAATTTTTCAAAAGCTTCAAGGGCAAGTTTGATTGATATAGTGCTTGGCAATTCAATTTTTTATGAAAGAGAATATGAAATTATGAGAGGTGATTTGTTGAATAGCACTGATACACTTCAAATAAATGATATGATTGGGACATTTCAATTTTTATTGTCTAGCCCAGCTTACATGGAGCAATGGCCGGTAATTCAAATTGAATTAGATAAATTGATATTGTTGAAAAATGCACCTTCAAATCTAAAAAACGGAAGTATTTCTATAAAAAAAATGCAAGAAATAGGTTGTAACAATTTCTTCTTTGATAATATAAATATGGGTTCAACTAATTTTGTAATTGCAACTTTTCAGCATTTATTGTTAAGAAACCCAACAGCTTTTGAAATCCAAGAAGGAGTTAAGTTAGTTGAAGGTTTTAGTGGTACGCTCTTTTTAAATACAGGTAATTCAAAGACAAACTACTTCTCTATATTTTTTAATTCTTCTGATTATTGTGAAGGTCAAGTGAAGCTGCTTTTTACGCGCTTTTTATTTCGATTACCAAAATCTGAAGAGGCTGTTTACTATACAAACCTCTACAAATCTGCATTTGACTATAAAAATTTGATAAAAGAAATTTTAATTACAGATGAATATGCAAATATCAATTAAGAAAAGCATGAAAAAATTTGTGCTTTTCACAATCTTTGTTCTTACACTTAGCAGCTGTAAAAAAGAAACTGACTTTGTTTATGAAGTAAATGATGTGCAAGTTTCAAAAGATAAAATAGGAAAGGGTATTCCAAAAACCACTGTAGAGTTTATATCTATAGCTTATTCGGATTTAGTAGGCAGTACAATATCACAAAATGATTTAAGCAGAGTTACCTTACTTTATTTAGCTTTTGGAGATAAAAGATTAATAGAAGATTTGCTGATTAAAAACATTGTAAATTCTCCAATAGTAAATATTCCTACTGAAGAACTAATGAGAAATGATATAACTTTATTCATAAATAATACCTATCTAAAATTGTTTAACAGGGAGCCTAATGAAGTAGAGTTGTTCACATTAAGAAAACAAATTTCAGAAGATGCCAACATTACACCTAAGTTGGTTTACTATTCAATGATGACTTCTGATGAGTACCGTTATTATTAAAATTCTGAGTTATGTCAACATTTATTCCTAGAAGAAATTTCCTTAAAAAAACTGCAATTGCCGCAGCAGGTGCTTTTGTAGCTCCTTATATTTTACCAGGAGGAAGATTGTTTGCTGCAACCGGCAATAGAATAGCCAATCATGTTGTTTTTTGCTTGTTTGCTGGTGGTATTAGAAATATTGAATCTGTTGGTCAGGAAAGAGGAAACTTATTGCCATCAATACTAGGTGGAGCAGGAACTGTAGACCCACTAATAGCGTCAGGAATGGACCTTTTACCTGTAACTCCAGGAAATTCTCTTAGGTCACAGGGTACATTGTTCAGACAATTTCGTTATGCACAAGGACCAACAGGACATTTCAACGGGCATAGTACTGCATTAACCGGAAACTATACTTTGCAAGATTTAAGCATTAAAGAGCCTCCAAAAATGCCAACTGTGTTTGAGTATTACAGAAAACATAGTTCACCTGCTCAAAATGCTTTGAATGCTTGGTGGGTTGCTAATTCTTTAGGTCCATACCCAAGTTTAAATTTTAGTTCATATCCAGGTTATGGAGCTTTATATGGAGCAAATTTTGTTCAGCCATTAACGCTTATTAGCACAGATGGAGCAAATGCATTGTCAAATCCTATTACTTTAAGTTCAGATGAAATATTTAGAGTAAATGAAATGCGCAATAATTTTAATGCAAGTTTTTCAAAATCAGGAATTTATGGAGATAATGATGTTGTAAATAGTTTAGCTGACAGGGATTTATTGCAAAATTATATTAAACAGCAGTTGTTAGATGCTGTTGCAGGTGCTTTTAATAATCCGTGGGGTGCTGGCGCAGCAATGAATGATGACATGTACAATGTTTTTTTTGCTGAGAAAATAATTGAGCAGTTTAAGCCTGAACTGCTCGTAGTAAATATGCAGGGTGTAGATATTGCACATTCTAACTTTACACAATATTGTAATAATTTAAGAAAAGCAGATTTTGCAGTGGGGCATTTATGGCAAACCATTCAAAATACGCCCGGAATGGCTAATGATACTATATTAATTGTTGCACCAGAGCATGGTAGAAATTTAGTTCCAAATACGATTTTAGATAATTTTGGCCAACCTGCGCTAGATCATACCAGCGATGAAACTTCAAGAGAGATTTTCTGCATGGTGGTGGGCCCCCAGGGAAAAGTGCAACAAAATCAAATTGTGACGCAAATTACTGGAGAAAGTATAGATATAGTTCCTACAATAGCTAGAATTCTTGGTTTTGACCAAGATATTCCTGGAGGAATGTTACCTGGTAGAATTTTAAATGAAGCACTGGTATGAAAAAAAAAATCTTAAGCATTTCAATACTTCTTGTATCAATAATATTGATTTTAGAAAGTTGCAAAAAAGAAGTGATTGTTCCAGAAAATCCCTACGATAAGATTGATTATGGAAACAATGTAGTCCCAGCAGATACATTAAACCCAAATACGATTGCAGGCTTGCACAGAAATTTGTTTTTAACAAAGTGCGCTGTACCTGGTTGCCATGATGGGAACTTCGAACCAGATTTTAGAACTGTTCAAAGTTCATATAGTACCTTAGTATATGCCCCTATAAAAAAGAACAATACAGCCAATACATTTACATTTAGGGTTATACCTGGAGATACAGCATTTTCGGTTTTGTATGAACGCATCACCAATTGTTGTTTTGTAAATACTGATGACAGAATGCCACAAGATAATATAGGAACGGCTTTGCCAGCTTCAGATATAAATCATGTAGCTACTTGGATTATGAATGGCGCAAAAGATATAAATGGCAATACTCCCGACAGACCTGACCAAGAACCTGTATTGAGTTTTTATGTAGCAGTTAGTTCAGATTTTAGTGTTGAGTTGAGCTCCCAAAACAACAGGGTTGATAGTATAGTTTATAATCCATTTTTAATACCTTCAAATGCTACAAGCTTCTACATTGCACCTTCTGTGGTTGATGACATCACACAATTGGCTCAGATTCAATACAACAAACTTTATTTAAGTACATCTATAGATAATTTTTCGAATGCTGTGCAATTAACAGCTACATTTATTAATATTCCTAATCAAAGTCCTGTTTGGTTGGTAACTGTGCCAACCGCTAATTTAACACATGGCACTCAGTATTTTATGAGGTATTATGTAAATGATGGTACACATGCAGAAAATACTGAATTCCCTAAAAACAATAGCCTAGATTATTACAAAACTTATTGGAGTTTTATTTATCAATAAATGTATAAGATGAAGCAGTTAATTGTTTTTTTTGTAATCACGTTTTTGTTTTCTGCTTGTAAAAAAGACGAAGAAGAATATTCGGATGTTCCAGCAATTACTTTTGAAAGTATTTCTCCAGGAACAGTTAAACAGTTTAGCGATTCTCTTATTGTTACGATTGGTTATGAAGACGGTAATGGTGATTTAGGCGAAAATGGCAGTGATGTTAAAAATGCATTTGTTACAGATTCTAGAAACGATTTAACTTATGGTTTTAGGGTGAAACAATTGGCGCCAATTGATGCGAATATTATTATTAAAGGAAGATTGTTAATTGTAATTCCCCAAGTAGCATTAAATAACTTAACAGGAATATCAGAGACTGCAACTTTTTCTATTTATTTGGAAGATAGGGCAGGAAATAAGAGTAATGTTGTAAATACATCAAGCATTACAATAACCCAGTAAAATGAATTTTATAACAAACATATTTTTATTTATTTTTTGTTTTGTTGTATTAATTAGTTGCAGAAGTTATGAAAATGTAAAGACTCCAACAGTAGAAAAAATAACAGGGTTTACTCCTGGCGCAATTAAAGATGGTAATCTTAGTTTTTCATTTACAACCATTATCAATAATCCAGATTTATTGAAGTTCAAAATTAAACATGCAGATTTAGAATTGCTGTTTAACGGAACAAGAATAGCAGAAGTTAAAAGTAAACGAACAATCAGGGTTAAGGGAGAAATAAGTCCTGAAGTAAAATGGGATGTAGTGGGAAACATAAAGCCAATGCTATCTAAACCTGGAGCATTGTTTTCATCATTATTATCGGGAAAAGTTAATTTTCAAACCAAGGGAACTATTACAATTTCTAAGTGCTTATTTAGTAAGGCAATACCTGTAGATTTAAAGATACCAATTCAAATTCCAGTAAATTAATATGTCACATTTCATTGCACCTTCAATTTTATCGGCCGATTTTAATCATTTAAAAAAGGACATAGAATTAATAAATGAATCTGAAGCTGACTTATTTCATGTAGATGTGATGGATGGAGTTTTTGTTCCTAATATATCTTTTGGATTTCCAATAATTGAGCATGTTAAAAAGATAAGTAAAAAGCCACTTGATGTGCATTTAATGATTATCAATCCAGATAAATATATCACAGAATTTTCAAAAGCTGGAGCTGATTATTTAACAGTGCACTATGAAGCTTGCACGCATCTTCACAGGACTATTGAATCAATAAAATCTTTAGGAATGAAAGCGGGCGTAGCTTTAAACCCGCATACTAATGTAACTTTGCTCGAAGATATTGCCCCATATTTAGATTTAATATTGGTAATGTCGGTAAATCCAGGATTTGGTGGACAAAAATTTATTGAGCATACTTATACTAAGGTTACTGCGTTAAAGGAGCTGCTTATCAAAACTGGAAGTGCTGCAAAAATTGAAGTTGACGGTGGTGTTGGTTTGAATAATTACAGAAAACTAATTGACTCTGGAGCAGACATTTTAGTAGCAGGGAATGCCGTTTTTAAAGCAGAAAACCCAATGGAAACGATAAGTTTATTGAAACGATAATTTACAAATTTTAAATACTCAAACATGATGGAAGATACATTAAAAAACTTGCTTTACCAGGGATTAGGTGTAGCAGTAATTACAAAAGAAAAAATTGAAAAGGTTGTTGCCGAAATGGTAGAAAAGGGAAAAGTTACCCAAGAAGAAGGCAAGAAAGTGTATGATGATTTAACTTCGGAGGCGCACAAAGCAGGTGTTGAGTTTAAGAATTCAGCCAAAGAAACAGCTCGTGAATGGATAGAAAAAGCAGGCATTCCATCGAGGGAAGAATTTGAAGCATTAAAAATCCGCATTGCGGAATTAGAGAAGAAAGTTAACAGCACAGAGTGATTTCGCGCGGGAAGAGATACCGTAAAGTATTTGGAATACTGGCCAAGCATGGGTTTGATGATATTGTTGGTCAATTATCGGGAAACCGTTTTTTAAATGTTTTTAAACCCAAATTAACGGATGCCCAGCAAGCTCAAAAGTTAAAAGACCGATGGCAAAGATTGCGGTTGGTGCTAGAAGAATTGGGACCAACTTACATAAAGTTTGGGCAGATTTTAAGTAATCGCCCAGGTTTATTGCCCGACGATTTAATTGCGGAATTAACCAAGCTGCAAGACAAGGTTCCGCCATTTACCTTGGAGGAAGTAAAAGCTACCATTGAAGAAGCTTTTGGGAAACCAGTTGAGCAAATTTTTGCCGATTTTACTGAAAAACCATTGGCATCTGCTTCTATTGCTCAAGTGCATAAGGCTACACTTTTCACTGGAGAAAAGGTTGTAATAAAAGTACAACGCCCCGGCATTGAAGCCATCATTAAAGCTGATATAGAAATTCTGAAAGACATTGCCAATTTGATGATGCGCTCAGAGGAATTGAGGTCTTTGCGCCCTACAGAGCTATTGGCAGCATTTGAAAGAACGATTTTAGCAGAATTAAATTTTCAACATGAGGCGGCTCATTTTCAGCAGTTTTACAAGCGATTTGAAGGTGACCCTGTAACGGTGATTCCGAAACCATATTTAAGTTATTGTAAGCCTAAAGTTATAACAATTGGATTTATAGATGGTATCAAGATTAATAAAATTGACGAATTAGTAGCAGCTGGCTACGATTTAAAAAAAATAGCCGAAAACGGATTTGATTCTTATTTCAAGCAGATTTTTGAATGGGGCTACTTTCATGCTGACCCGCACCCGGGAAATTTATTGGTTTTGCCTGGAAATAGAATTGGAATTCTAGATTTTGGAATGGTTGGAAGGCTTACCGAGAAAGATAGAAAAGCCTTGGTAGAATTTATAATTGGTTTAGGTAGAGATGATATTGCGAGGATTGTAGAAAACGTGGAGAAACTACAAGGTTCTGAAATTGAAGATAAGCCAGCATTAGAAATTGATATGGCAGCATTTATTTCAGATTTTGGAGGACAAGCAGCAAGAGATATTGATTTAAATGATGCATTAAACAGAGGCCGTTTTTTAATTAATAAGCACCATTTAAAATTAAATCCTGATTTGTTTTTATTGCTGAGAGCTGTGTCGATGCTAGAAGGCATAGGAACTACGCTGGATAAGGATTTTAGGTCGCTGGAAATAATAAAACCATTCGCTATAAAATTATTATCGAAGAGTTTAAATCCAAGAAATATTTTTAAAAATAAAACGGTAATTGCTGCGTTGGCCGATTTGGGACAATTGGCTGTTTCGCTGCCTGGCGATGCAAGGAAGATAATTGATAAGATTAAGAATGATAAAATTAAGTTACAAGTTGAGCAAAAAAACAACAAAATAATTGCGCAACAAATACAATTGGCATCGCGGAAAATATCTTTTGCATTGGTTTTTGCAGGTTCCTTTACAGGAGCTTGTTTAATGTTGACCTTGCCTTACCCAACAGTTTTTTGGGAATTGAATATCCCGAGTTTAATAGGATTTACGATAGCGGGAGTAAGTTTATGGAAATTTGGATTTACGAAATAGCGATTCAGCCCACACGAACGGGCGAGGCAAGTCCTCTTGGGCGGCCGAGCACGTGACCCGAAGGGGCGTGCCCAATAGAAAAGGTTTATAAATAAAAAAATGATTTAGTGGAGCAACCTCAACAATAAGGTTAAAATTCTGTTAATTTGTGCTCACTAAAAACCATGTATGGTATCGTTTGAAAATACAGAAATTGCATTTGAATCGAAGTCTAACGCTGAATTAACGAAGGCTTATTTACTTTTTAAATTTATTGGGAATAAGTCTTTGGTGAGTTTATCAAAACCGTTTGCAGGCATTGCAGTTAGGATTCCTTTTCCATTTAAATATATGATTAAGGAAACGATTTTTTCGCATTTCTGTGGTGGTGAAAACATTAGAGATTGTGAAGCTACCATTGAGCATTTGAGTAAATATAATGTACATACAATATTGGATTATTCCGTAGAAGGAAAAGAAACTGAAGCTGATTTTGATAGAACAACTGATGAGATAATAGATACGCAGGAGCGCGCTGCTATAGACGATGCAATTCCTTTTAATGTATTTAAACTGACTGGTATTGCAAGATTTGCATTGTTAGAAAAAGTGAGTACTGGAGAAATATTAACGGATGGTGAAAAGCAGGAATTTGAAATGGTGCGAGAACGTGTGGAGAGAATTTGCAAGAAGGCTGCAGAGGTTGATAGAAGTGTGATGATGGATGCGGAAGAAAGTTGGATACAGCCAGTGATGGATGATTTGATGATGGAAATGATGAAAAAATATAACAAAGAAAAGGCGATTGTTTACAATACATATCAAATGTATAGGCACGACAGGCTGAATGCTTTGAAAGATGTGCATGCCGAAGCTGTTAAAAATAATTTTTACCTGGGTGTGAAATTGGTACGTGGCGCTTACATGGAAAAGGAAAGAAAAAGGGCAAGCGAAATGAATTATGTTTCGCCTATACAGGTTGATAAAGCCTCGTCTGATAAAGATTATGATGCCGCGCTTTTGTTTATTGCAAAAAATATAGAACGTATTGCTGTTTGCGTGGGTTCTCATAATGAAAAAAGCTCTATGTATATGACGGAATTGATGCAGGAACATAACATTTCTAAAAATAGCACTCAGGTTTATTTTTCTCAATTATTGGGAATGAGTGATCACATAAGTTTTAATTTATCGCGTGCTGGATATAATGTTGCGAAATATGTTCCTTATGGCCCTGTTAAAGATGTGTTGCCGTATTTAATAAGAAGAGCTGATGAAAATACTTCTGTGGCGGGACAAACGAGCAGGGAATTGATGTTGTTGAGTAAGGAAAGGAAAAGAAGGGGAAAATGAAAAGGGAAAAGGAAAAAGGGGAAAGTAAAAAGTTGAAAGTAAAAAAGGGGAAAGTAAAAAGTTGAAAGTAAAAAAGGGGAAAGTAAAAAGTTGAAAGTAAAAAGGGGAAAGTAAAAAGGGGAAAGTAAAAAGTTGAAAGTAAAAAAGGGGAAAGTAAAAAAGGGGAAAGTAAAAAGGGGAAAGTAAAAAGGGGAAAGTAAAAAGGGGAAAGTAAAAAAGGGGAAAGTAGAAAGGGGAAAGTAAAAAGTTGTCGATGCCTTAAAAATGTTGACTTCAATGTTCAATCGATCCCTTGGACTATGAGAAATGTTAGCTCTTTCTGCATCTTTAAACTATAATGCCCGCACTAGCGGCTGAGGCAAATAGCTTGCGCATGAAATAAGCAACTATGGCCGAAGACGCGACCCCGCCAACGAAATGGTGTTTTTGAAAATAAATGTAAATGCGGGGGAGTGCCCTAAAAATTACCTTGCTACTTTAGAAGGGGAAATTCCGAAATGGTTTTTAAATGCTTTGCTAAAGCTAGGTAAATCGGCAAAATTTAGTTTTAAGGCAATGGTTTCTAATGTGTATTTATTTTCGAAAATTAATTCTTTGGCACGGAGCAATCTTAAATGCATTAAATACTGATAAGGTGTTTGCAGATAGATTTGTTTGAAATACCTAATTAAATCGAATTTTGTGAGTGCTGAATTTTCGGCAATTAAATCGAGGTTTATTTCATCTTTAAAATTTAAATCAATAAAGTTTTTTGCCTTTTCTATGCGATGGAATATCTCGCTTTTGGTACTTTTTTTAATGCGCTCAATTCTTACTAATTTGGTATTTAATTGTAATTGAATATTGCAAACTTCCTTCGCTAATAGCTGAAGTTTTTCGGCAATTATTTCAGGTGAATTAAAATGTTGAATAATTGAATTTACTGTGCTTTGAACGGTTGTATTGGCCTCGATACTTTGATATACGTTGAGGTCGTGCACCAAATTAATGGCACGCATATTCTCACTTAAATCGTTTGAAAAAATAAGGTCGTTAAATGCAGCATTAATTAAATCGTTACTCAATTGAATGCATAAAGACTCGACAGGCGTAGGATTTGAAAATTTTGCATCAATTGTTAAATCGGGCGGAGTAATAATGAATTTTCCTGATTCAACTTTATATTGATTGTTATTGATATAATATTTTTCGTAGCCCGAAATGGTATATTTTAAACTTAGTGAATCGGCTTGCAGACGGCCATCAAAGTGGGTAAGCGATGAGTAAACAATGGAATTATTGCCTGAACCTTTAAATGTTTCAGAAAAATTATCGAAGAGTTTTATGGTTTCTATCATTGTTTCATAGATTTTCCTGCAACAAAGCCCGATGACCAGGCGTGTTGAAAATTAAAACCACCAGTTATTCCATCCACATCTAATACTTCGCCGGCAAAATAAAGGTTCGGAATTTTTTTGGACATACAGGTATTGCTATCTATTTCGCTCAATTTTACGCCTCCGCAAGTTACAAATTCTTCTTTGAAGGTGGTTTTACCTTGAATCTCAAACAAATCGGCTGAAATTGCTTCTACCAATAAATTGAGTTTTTTGGATGAAATATCGGCCCATTTTAAGCTTGCATCAATTTGAGATTTGTTACATAAATGTTCCCATAAGCGCGCTGGAATTCCATCGAACACACGTGAATGAACTGCCCTTTTTGCATTCGAAATTCTTTGTTTTTCGAGCCATTCCCTGATTTCATCTTGTGTTAAATCGGGCAACCAATGCACACGTATGTTGAAATGGTAATTCATTTCGGCCAATTTTCGGGCGCCCCAGGCAGAACACCTCAATATTGCAGGTCCGCTGAAACCCCAATGCGTAATGAGCATTGGGCCCGTTTCTTCGAGTTTGGTACCTTCTATTCTTACCCTTGCATTTTCCACAGAAAGTCCCATGAGCGAAACCATACTGTGATTTTTAACATTAAAAGTAAATAAACTAGGAACGGGCGTTTCTATTGCGAAACCCAATTTACTCAACCAGTCGAAACCTTCTTTTTTAGGATGTCCGCCCGTGGTGATGAGTAATTTTTTGCACCTCAGTTTTTCATCATTTACAGTAAGTTCGAAATACTTTTCGGTGGGTAAAATATTGGTTACGGTGGCGTGTTGCTTTATTTCAATTTTGTTATTTTCAAATTCCTGCATCAGGCAATTGATAATGCTGATAGACTGGTCGGTTTGCGGGAACATTCTGCCATCTGCTTCATTTTTCAAAGGCACTCCACGCGATTCGAACCAGTTGATGGTGTCTTGTGGACCGAATTGAAATAATAACTTAAACAAATGCTGTTTGCCTCGCGGATATTGCGCCGAGAAGTTTTTCAAATCGAACATAAAATGGGTAACGTTACAGCGCCCTCCGCCCGAAATTTTAACTTTTGCGAGACAGTTTCCTGTCTTCTCGATTAATAGTATTTTCTCTAATTGAGCTTCATTGGCAGCCGTGATTGCTCCAAAAAAACCTGCTGCACCACCGCCAATAACTATTAAATCGTACACAAACACTCCGCTGAATTTTAGCTGCAATATTAAGAATTCCGATACAAATCAACGGAAAACATATTTAGCCGTTTATCAATTAAATTTTCTTTTAGATTTATCTTTTCTCAACGCGAATTTTCATTAGGTTTGCGCCTCAATTTGAAACACACTATGAGCGTACTAGTAAATAAAGATAGCAGAATAATTGTACAAGGTTTTACAGGCACTGAAGGCACATTTCATGCTGGGCAAATGATTGAATACGGAACCAATGTTGTGGGCGGTGTTACACCAGGCAAGGGTGGTTCTCAGCATTTAGACCGTCCTGTTTTTAACACTGTGCAAGATGCTGTTACGGCTACAAAAGCAAACGTATCTATTATTTTTGTTCCACCTGCATTTGCTGCAGATGCAATTATGGAAGCTGCAGATGCTGGTATTGCTGTTATTGTGTGTATTACAGAAGGTATTCCGGTGAAAGATATGATTGTTGCCAAAGAATATTTGAATGGTAAAAATGTGCGTTTGATTGGACCAAATTGTCCGGGAATTATTACTCCAAACGAAGCCAAAGTGGGCATTATGCCAGGTTTTGTGTTTAAAAAAGGAAGAATTGGAATTGTTTCTAAATCGGGAACATTAACATACGAAGCTGCCGACCAGGTGGTGAAAGCAGGAATGGGCGTTTCTACTGCCATTGGAATTGGTGGAGACCCAATAATAGGCACCACAACTTTAGAAGCAGTGAAGTTATTGATGGAAGATCCAGAAACGGACGGAATTGTGATGATTGGTGAAATTGGTGGTAACCTTGAAGCGGATGCAGCAAGATGGATTAAGGTAAATGGAACCAAACCAGTGGTTGGCTTTATTGCAGGACAAACAGCGCCTCCGGGACGCCGCATGGGTCACGCAGGAGCGATTGTTGGTGGTGCTGAAGATACTGCAGCAGCGAAAATGGAAATTATGGCCGAATGTGGTATTCACGTAGTTGCTTCTCCAGCTATTATCGGTAAAACAATGGCTGAAGTAATGAACGTTACAACTGCCTAAAACTTGAATATATGTCGGCTGCATTAGACGCAATTTCTCCAATAGACGGTCGATATTACAGACATACTTCTGTTTTGAGAGGATATTTCTCTGAACAAGCCTTGTTTAAATACAGGGTATTGGTAGAGATTGAATATTTTATTGTATTGTCGACTGTTGGCATTCAGCAGTTTCCGCCTTTGTCGCAAAGTCAGCAAAAGAATTTGAGGGCTATTTATGCTACATTTTCTAGCGAAGATGCCGAAAAGATTAAGGAAATTGAAAAGCGCACCAACCACGATATTAAGGCAGTTGAATATTTTATAAAAGATAAGATTTCCGAAATTGGCTTAGGTCAATACAAAGAATGGGTGCATTTCGGCTTGACCTCTCAGGATATCAATAACACCGCCATTCCGCTTTCCATCAAAGACGCAACATTAGAAGTGTTATTGCCCGAATTGGAGCAATTTACAGATAATTTATACCAGCTTGCCATTCAGTGGAAAAACATTCCCATGTTGGCCCGCACGCATGGACAAGCCGCTTCACCTACAGGTTTAGGAAAAGAAATTTTTGTGTTTGTAGAACGCCTGCGCATTCAGATTGCACAGTTAAAAACTACTGTTTGGGCGGCAAAATTTGGTGGAGCAACCGGCAATTTCAATGCGCATAATGTGGCATTTCCGCAAGTTGAATGGAAGGCATTTGCCACTCATTTTGTGGCTGAATTAGGTTTAACAAGAAGTGAAACCACTACACAAATAGAACATTACGATCATTTGGCAGGTTGGTGCCACCAGTTGATAAGAATACATACCATTTTAGTAGATTTTTGTCGTGATGTGTGGACCTACATTTCGATGGATTACTTTAAGCAAAAAGTAACAGTCGGTGAAATTGGTTCCAGCGCAATGCCGCATAAGGTGAATCCTATAGATTTCGAAAATGCAGAAGGAAATTTAGGAATTGCCAATGCATTGCTAGATTACTTCGCCTTGAAATTGCCCATTTCGAGGTTGCAGCGCGACTTAACCGACTCTACCGTTTTAAGAAATATTGGAGTTCCTATTGCGCACAGCGTTATTGCATTATCATCACTGAAAAAAGGAGTAGCGAAGTTGGTAGTAAACGAAAAAGCCATTCAAGCCGACCTGAAAAAAAACGCAGTAGTAATTGCAGAAGCTATTCAAACGGTATTGCGCAGAGAAGCTTACCCAGAACCATACGAAGCCTTGAAACAGCTTACCCGCGGAAAAGAAACCATCGATTTAGCTGCCATTCAGGAGTTCATTAATGGTTTGGACATTTCTACTGAGTTGAAGATGGAATTGTTGGCGATAACTCCGGAGAATTATACGGGGGTGACTTCGTTTTAGTTTTTTTAAAGTCACATATAGTTTTGCGGCTTAGCCGAAGTGTGGGAATGTTGAACTAAATCTTTTAATAACAAATAAATCGAATTTTTCAAACTTCCTAAATGCCCAAATTTTGGGTAGCCGCTCTGTTAGCGGTTTATCCCCAAATCTGCTTCACTTTGTAATTCTTAAATATCTTGTCACGAGTTATAATAATTAATTCTTCCGCTATTGCTTGGGCAATAATTAATCTATCAAACGGATCATTATGATGTGATGGTAATTTTGATAGTTGCAAAAGATGTTCGTAGTTTATTGGAATAATTTCTATTTGATTTCTGTCTATAAAATCGAATAATTCTTTCAAAGAAATTCCCAAGTCTAATTTATTATTTTGATGTTTGATTGTAATTTCCCATAAACTTGCCGCACTCAAAAAGCAAGATTCATCAATATTTCCGATTATGCGCTTTGCAGATTCGGGTAGTTGCTTGTCGCCAGAAATAAACCAAAGAAAGGCATGTGTGTCGAGAAGATAAGCCATTAAATATAATCTTTGAACTCTTCTAATGGTTCATCGAAATCTGGAGAAAGGATGATCTTACCCTTTGCAAACCCAAATTCACGCGCTTTTAGCTTTGGTTTTGACTTTGATTTATTTTTCAAAAACTCAACAAAATTAGCTACTTCTGCCCGCAATTCTTTTGGTAAAGAGTTGATTTCAAGCTTTAATGTCGTATTTGTCATACCACAAATTTAAAAAATAATCTGATGATTAATCATACTTTAACGTAGAATTTGATTGCGATGCCCGATTGAAGCAAACCAAGCGGAAAGTGTTATTATCCAAACAACAAATTCACTCTTTTGCCAAGTCCAAATTCAAAAATTCTGTAAAGTGTGGATAGTTGAATGTCACATTTTCCGTTTTCAAGTCTTGATATATAACTTTTTTTAGTTCCAACTTTTTCGGCAAGTTGTTCTTGTGTCATATTTGCCTCTTTACGCGCTTGTTTAAGAATCTCGCTGATAATAAAATATTGAGCTTTCTCTTCAAAACTATCTCGTTTTTCAGCGCCAATTTTCCCGTATTTTATGTCTAACAACTCATCAAAGTTCTTAGCATTTCTGATTTTATCTTTGTCCATTATTTTTTCTTTTTTGAGTTAAAATATTCATTCATAAGTTTCACTGCCAAGTCAATTTCCTTTTTTGGCGTTTTTTCAGTTTTCTTTTGAAAGCCGTTAAATAATACAACTAGATTTCCTTTGTCAAAACAGCAAAATATCCTGTAAATGTTGCTTTCAAATTCTATTCGGATTTCAAAAAGTCCTTTATATCCTGTAATGTGATCGAGGAATTTTTTAGGTACATTTTGAACAGTTCTAATAACCATAAAAACGTAATCAATTTTTTCTTGCACATCTTCTATTTAGTTCGAAATAGAACTTAGTGAAATGGTGCTCATAAAAAATGATTTGTCTTTGAGATTCCATTTTACAAAGTTAACTCAAAAGTTATCAGCTAGCAAGTTTTTGTTTGGTGATTTTTTTGTGATGTTTATTTCGCTTAGAGCAAACCGGCACTTTAGAAATTTTTAATTTGTTAGCAGCCGCGCATTTGAGCCGCCCACAGTTTAAATTAGAAGAGGGCTTTAAAGTAATTCTTTATAGACCATGGTCGCAAACCAATATAGGAACCGCACATGATACCATACATGACACCATACATGATACCATAGATGATACCATACATGATACCGCACATGATACCGCACATGATACCGCACATGATACCGCACATGATACCGCACATGATGGTAAGTTTTCACCATTGGAAGATTTAAGAGAAAGATTAGTAGTAATTATGGTTGGTGAAATGAATAGGGATGAGATTATGTTTAAACTAGACCTTAGACATCGCCAACATTTTCAGAAAAACTACATTGAACCTGCATTGAAAGAGAAACTAATTGAAATGACATTTCCGGATAAGAAAACCAGTAAAAATCAAAAATACCGATTAACAAAAAAAGGAATAACATTGCAAAAGAAATTGAACAATGAAACAAAGTAAATCCAATCCAGAAGCGTTTTTCTATTGGTATAAAATTTACGAATTAGCAATACAAGTGAAATAGATGATGATTAAGGAAACTAAAGAGAAATTCAAAATTGTCGAACTATTCGCTGGAGCTATCGGAATTACTATGGTTTTTATTTGAGAAGAATACCAAACTTTATAAAACTTTAAAAAACTTCTGACATTTCACAAGCATCTAATTGGCGTTATTAAAATGTTGAAAAAATGTTTTAATACAGGCAACCTTTGGAATTAAATATTTTATCTTGTCACAAACAAATAACAGCGGGGAGAGTGCTATGAATACTGCAAAAAGACAAATGAGATCCAACTATAAAGGGCAATTGGTTCCAATACAATACGGAAGTCCGAAACACAATTACAAGTTTTTAGTGGAAGATAAAGATTGCAGTCTAGTTGATTTGGTAGGAATTTTAAGTTTAAACAATTCCTCAATTTTAAAAAATGAAAATTTCGCTGTTAGAATAGATTAAAAAGTTGAAATTCGGCTTTCATCTCGATTTTACTTTATAGAAAAACTTCAGAAAAAAATTAAACATTTAAAAACAAATTCCAATGCTTAAACAAATAACAACAACAAAAGATGCAGTTGCTTTTGCAAAGCAACTCATAAATGAAGGTATAAGTTTTCATCCCGATGATGATTTCAATGAATACATAAATTATGAAACAAAAGAACCAACTTATACAAAAGACGAAGCAGATTTTAGAAATGAAATGATGAATCAGTGTTTCGAAGTTTGCGAAAAAAATGGAGTTTCCATTTACGATACCATGAATGAAGTTACTTTAAAAGAAACAGGAATGGACAAATTCATACCACTACCATCAACTACATTCGCTGAATGAGTAAATTAAATTACATAGACCTTTTTGCAGGCGCTGGTGGACTTTCTGAAGGATTTATCCGGGCAGGATTTAATCCAATTGCTCATGTGGAAATGAGTTCAGAAGCATCTGACACTTTACGGACAAGAATTGCGTTTCATCATTTTCTGCAAAAGGGAAACCTCAATAATTATTACGATTACTTGAAACAAGATATTTCAAGAATTGAATTATGGGCTTCTATTCCTCAAGAACTACTTAAATCGGTCATAAATGAAGAAATTACAGACCAAAGCATAGAAAGTATTTTTGCAAGGATTGATTTGCAACTTGATTCTAAAAAAGTTGACGTAATTATTGGAGGTCCTCCCTGTCAGGCATATTCATTAGTTGGCAGAAGTCGCGACCCAAACAAAATGCAGGGTGACAAAAGAAATTTTCTCTTTCGTTATTATGCTCAGTTTCTAGTAAAATATAAACCCAAATTCTTTGTATTTGAAAATGTTTTGGGATTGCTTACCGCCGGAAATGCAAAGTATCTGAATGAGATGATGAGTCTTTTTTCTGAAATCGGATATTCAGCCGACTACAAAGTTCTGAACGCCGAAGAATACGGAGTTCTTCAAAAAAGAAGAAGAGTTGTTATCATCGGACAAAGAGGTAAAAGAAAATTTAAATTTCCAGGACTTGAAAAAATTGTAAATACTTGGGAAACAAAAAAAGATTTGTTTTTTGACTTGCCAAAATTAAAACATGGGGAAGAATTACATATTGCTAATTACACCAAACCAATCAACGAATATCTTAGAGAAACAGGAACAAGAAATGGAGTTGACTTTGTTACCCAGCACATTGCAAGAAAACACAATGAAAGAGATTTGGAGATTTATTCCATCGCAATTGATAAATGGTTGAATGGAAAGCAACGTTTGAAATATGATGAACTACCACAGCGATTACAGACACATAAAAATATTTTAGCATTTCTTGACCGTTATAAAGTAGTTGACCCAACTGGACACTCTCATACAGTTGTTGCCCACATTGCGAAGGACGGCCACTATTACATTTATCCTGACAAAAAACAGGTTCGTTCAATTTCGGTTCGTGAGGCAGCTAGAATTCAATCGTTCCTGATGATTATTTTTTTGAAGGTGGAAGAACAGCCGCATTTAAACAAATTGGAAATGCTGTTCCACCGCTTATGGCGGCTGCTTTAGCAAAAACTATTAACCAGTTATTGAATGGAAATTAATATAATACAGTCCGAAGTTGCAGAACCAAACCCTGAATATCTAATAAAGTCAATTGCAGAGCAAGGATACAGTTTAGAATCTTCGTTAGCGGATTTGATGGACAATTCTGTTTCAGTAAAAGCAAATAAAATTGAAGTTCTTATTAAGATGGAACAAGAGCCATTTACTTTGTTCATTGCTGACAATGGTAAAGGAATGAATGAGGAAGAACTTAAAGCAAGTATGCAGTTTCCAAGTAATTCACCTGAAGAAAAAAGAAATGTTTTTGACTTGGGAAGATTTGGTTTAGGTATGAAGACAGCATCTTTTTCACAGACAAGGTGCTTCACAGTGTTATCAAGAAAAAAAGGAACAAAAAATTTTAGTGGAAGAACTTGGGATGTTAACTATTTGAAACAGGTTGGTAAGTGGCGCCTGATTGTAAATACACAAGAAGAAATAAATGAAATCATTCAACAGTATCTTTCACTAAGTGAAGGACATTTGAATCGCTTTGAAAACTTTGAGGTAAACACAATTGTTGCGTGGAAAGGACTTTACAAGTTTGAAAATTATCTTGAAGAAGACAACAGACAGTCTGCATTAAAGAAACAAATTACAGAAGTTACATCTGACTATTTATCACTTGTTTTTCATAGATATATGGAACGAAAAGCAAATCCATTGCAGATTAGAATCAACAACAATCTGATTGCACCTTTCAATCCTTTTCCAACAACGATAACTGATTTCCGACCTATAGAATTTAAACAAAAACATTTTAGCACAGATACTATTAAAATTGAAGGATTCGTGCTTCCCTCCAGAAGTATTGATGAAAGTCAAAGTATTTCCCTCTGGACTACAAAAAATCGAAGTCTAATGGACATGGAAGGGATTTACATTTATAGAGCTGACAGACTAATTCACTTTGGAGGTTGGAATGGTTTAATCAAGAAAGCACCACGGCTTCAATTGGCCAGACTTCGTGTTGATATTGGAAACAGTGTTGACCATTTGCTGCATTTGAATGTTGCTAAATCGCAAATCGAAATACCCCATGAATTAACAGTTGCTTTTGAAAAATATATAGATGAATTAAAAACTCAGGCAGAAAGAGAATTTTTCAATAGAGGCATCAGAAAATTTTCATCAAATCGCAAAGAAGATAATGTGCAACTTTTCGAGAGAAAAGCAAGCAGTAAAGGGACATTGCTGGAAGTTAACAACAGTTTTCCTTTACTAAAATCACTGATGTGTGAATTGGAAAAAGATCAATTAGCAAAATTGAATTTGATCATTCGGATGATTAATACAAGGATTAATGAAATCAGGCAAACTCATGAAGTGAAACAATTTGTTGGAATTGAAGAGAAAGACGGATTGTCTTTGAAAGATTTAATTACTTGTGTCAACCAACTTATAGAAAGTGGGCTGACATCTGAACTAATAAAAAAAGAGATTCTTCCAAATCTTGGATTTACGGAAAGTTCATTGCCACAAGAAGTCATTCAGCTATTAAAATAAATATCATGGAGAATAGATATATTGACATAATAATCAAAATCATTGCTAGTAAGGCAAAAGAATATTCACAGAATAATTCCTTGTCTCCAGCATATTTTTTTAATCTTCTTCCAGAGATTAGAGATTCAATCATTGCAGTAATCAAGTTATACGGCTATCCTGAAATTGATGAGGTGACATTAAAAAATTATTTTGAGACTGGAAAGAATCAGTATTTGTCTGTTAATCCAATTGACATTGACCCTAGCAATTCACTTACGAAAAAAGGATTTAGAACATGGCTGACAGCAGAAAGAAAAGAGGAGTTGAAGAACTCTTGGAATTACAGCGACAGATATTTCACTCTGTTGGAAAAAGCAGGTCGTTCAGAAAAAGTAATTGAGGAAACAAAAACTACAAGTCTTGATATTCTGGGAAAAATGGGAGACCCAAAATCAAGAGAAGAATTTTATGTCAAAGGTTTAGTTGTTGGAAGTGTTCAGGCAGGGAAAACCCAAAACTTTAATGCAGTAATCAACAGGGCAATTGATTCGGGCTACGGATTAATAATTGTGTTAGCTGGTTTAATGGAAGACCTTAGAAATCAAACACAGTTGCGAATTGAGAGTGATGTTATTGGAGAAGGACTTGACATTGATAGCGATACTTTGGTAAAAAAAGGGGTTGGCGCAATAAGAAGGTTTGGAAATATGGGTGATAGCAGCGTCACACAAGTCATTTCAATTACATCAGCAAAATCTGATTTTAAAAAAACATTACTTGATGCAGACTTCTCACTTAATCATACGAACATACTAGTATGTAAGAACAATGTGAGTGTGTTGCGCAACCTGATTGTCTGGCTGCATGACTACCTTGAAGAAAACAAAGACCAACACGATATTCCATTGCTGATTTTGGATGATGAGGCGGACAACGCATCATTGAATAATGAAGGCAAATTATGAAGAGAATATGCTTCAAAAACAAATGGACACATTAGAGCTTTACTTGCATTGTTTAAACGCAAAACATATTTGGGCTACACAGCAACTCCATTTGCAAATATTCTTGCTGACAGAAATGATGCACCAGAAAATAACTGGATTGTAAAATATAAGGTTAGAGGACAGACTGAAGAAAAAGCATTGCAACGAGTTGATAATTTATTTCCAGATGATTTTATCGTGCTGCTTAATCCACCAACAAATTATGTAGGAGCTAAGCAAATATTTGAGACAACTAAGCCAATAGATAACAAAGCTGAATTAAAAATTCCTTTGGTTGAACTTGTGGATGATAACATTGAACATTTCCCTGACAAGGTTTATTTTTCTAACGATGGTGAATTAGTAGGTGTGTTGAAAATCAAAAATCAAAATGACTGGAACGAAAAGATTGGACAGTTTAATTCTTATCTTGATTTTGCCGACTATAGAGAATACAGAACACAAACAAGGTCTTCCAGAACTGGAGATGGATTCCCAAGAAGATTGCCAGATTCAATAAAAGAAAGTATTCTCTGTTTTATTCTTTCAATTGCAATTCGTGAAAGCAGGAAACCTGCTATGGTTAATTCTACAATGTTCAATCCACATAATTCTATGTTGATTCACATTTCGAGATACACTTTATGGCAAAACAGTCTGAAAGATTTAATTGATTTTTATATAAGAGACTTGCAAAGTAGTTTACAACTAGATGACCCAAGTAATCCTAGTTCCATCTTCGCAACCTTTGAGAGAATCTGGTTCAAATACTACTCGACAATTATTGAACATGTTTCTGACTATTTGCCAAAAGGATACGACGATGAGTTTCTAAAACCTATCAGTTATGAAACAATAAAAAATAATTTTCTCACCGATGCAATTAAAGGGATTGAAGTTAAAGCAGTCAATAGTTCCACAGGGGACAAACTTGTTTATCCGAGGAACACGCCAAAGAAATATATTGCCATTGGCGGAAATAGATTGTCCCGTGGATTTACACTTGAAGGATTAAGCATAAACTATTTTATCCGTTCTACCGATTATTCTGATGCTTTGCTCCAAATGGGAAGATGGTTTGGTTATAGACCAGGCTATCTGGATTGTTGTAAACTTTTCATCACCCGAGATTCAATGGAGAAATATGATTTGGTTACAAGAACCATTGAAGAATTGGAAGTTGAATTCAGAAAGATGGAAGATAAAGATAGGACACCTAGGAATTTTGTGATTCGGGTAAAAAAACATCCCGGTACTCTAAAGATAACAAGACCTGCAATTCTTAAAGATGTCGTTCATGTTAATTGGTCATATCAAGACGAACTTGTTCAAACTGCTAAATTCAATATTAGAAAGGAGAAGATTGAGAAAGTCTTTTCAGATTTTAAGAAAAATATAGGTACTAAATTTCAATTCGAGCCGATATTTAAAAATGATAAAAACAATCCAAGTTTTCTAATTGCAGAAACTGATATTGAAAGTATGATTCAAGTTCTTAAACTTGAAAACAATTTTGAGGCTGATATTTGTGATAGCATAGTTAGGTTTCTTGAATTATGTAAATCAAAGGACAAACTAAAGAAATGGACAATCGCAATTAAAGCAACTGGTGATGCAAATCCATCTGAGGCAAAAGGAATACTTTCAAAAGCTGAATCAGGATTACCATATCCAATAGGTCTAACTATTCGAAGAGGACCTAAGGACGAGCAAGCTTCGAAAAAATACAGAGATGGGTTCTTAGAAAACAAAATGTTCACAGCATCTGGGAAGTCGGCAAATATTATTTCTTCAGGGTTAGATTTTTCTATTTTATTAAATGAAACACAAATCGCAGCAGCTGAAAATGAATTCATTGATGACAGGAGAAAATATTATCAAAAGAAATATCCAGAATGGTCTGAGCAAAGAGTTAATGAACAAGCTGAGAAGGTAACAATACCTGAAAGAGTATATCGTGAGAAAATGTCAGACCAAGAAGGACTTCTGGTGGTTTACATTTTAGACTCTTACTATATATTTCGTCAAGAGAAAGGAGCAGTTGAAGATACTAAGATGAAAGCCCTAGTTGAAAGCGAAGCAATTGATTTGAACATTCCATTGATTGGTTATGCTATAGGCTTCCCGCAAATTGAGCCAGACCCTGGTGGTGAATATGTACACGGAGATTATGGAATTGATGAGCAAGAAGAAGAGGAGGTTAGTGAAGAAGACTCTGTATTACCTGCTGATGCTAAAGAAATATAATTATGACCAGTATTCAATTAAAACAAAAGTGGTCAGGGCTTTCGGAGAATCCTGTTACAAGAGGCTTTCGGTCTCTAAGAATTTCCGCTGATTGCATCTGTGAACTTTATCTTGGAGTTAGCAAGGAAGCGAAAAGATGTTTGATACTTGCATTGCCTGCCAACAAGAATTTAGACTTCAAAGGAATTCAAAAAGAAAATTTATTCATTGAATATTTCTTAGAAAAAAATCTAATCGTTCTTGAGCTAATTGATAATGAATATCACGATTTGTTTGATGACCTTGTTCTTTCAATGTATCATGGAATAAAAAGCATAACTCATGTTGATGAATATTCAAATCATTTTATTCAGGCGTTTTACAGATGGAGTGAATTTTTTGAAGACAAGAAATCAGATTTATTGTCTGAGGACGAAATAAAGGGCATAATGGGAGAATTGTTGGTTCTGAAATTATTAATCACAGCTCAAGACAAACCCGAAATTAATTTCCTTTTAAAAGCATGGACAGGACTTTATGATAAAGGGAATGACTTTGAATTGGAGACCAAAAATTTAGAAGTAAAATCAAAATCCCCATCTGTAATTGATGTCAGAATATCAAGTGAATTTCAGATGGAAGTCTCGCCAGGAAAAGGGCTTGAATTATTTGTTGTTTCCTTATTAAGCGACTTCAATGCTGGAATTCATATCGGTGATTTGATTTTGGAAATAAAGAAATTGGTTCAAGAATCTTCTGGTGACAATACAATTCTATGGAAGGCACTAAGCCAAAAGAATATTACTGCTAAGAATGTGAGCCAGTATGATAGATACAAATTCAAACCAGTCAATTGGGTTTCGTACAACTGTGCTGTCGAAAATTTCCCAAAACTTAGTAAGTCTAATATTCCAGAAGAAATAAGCGGTTTGAAATATACACTAAGAACAAATTTGCTAACATCTTTCATTATCGAACAAAGCGATTTTTAAAATGAAAATTCAAGAATTTCTTAATTATAGAAAAGAATTACTCGACAGTTCAAAAGACGAAGAGGGTTTTGTACAGCAAACACAATTGCTTAGTCAGATTCTTCCTTTAATGGTTGATGCCAAATTGCTTGACTCAGAAGACTTAAATGATTCCTATTTTTTGAATACTGCTGATAACCTAAAGTTGAATGGTTATACAGTTAACGAATCATCTGAAAGATTGCAGTTATTCATTGTTGATGAATCAAGTATTGACATTACTTTGTCTGATAAAGATTTGCAAGTCTCGACCAAGAATCATTATGACAATCAATTTAAGAGAGTCACAAAATTTTTGAATAAAGCAATTAAAGGCTACTTAAATGATGATGTTCAGGATGCAGACCCAATTAGACCTTTATTATTTCAATTGTCATCCGCCACAGGTGCAGAACAGTTTGATGTAATTGAAATTTTTTTAGTCAGTGCAACTGCAACAACTGAAAGCCGCGGAACAATTCCTCAGCCAAAGAGGATAGAATTTGAAGATGAAAATATTTCTGTAAGTTTTACAAGAAACAGGGTAAAAGTAAATAAAGAATTACTTATTATTAAAAAGTTAGTAGACCTAAATTTTTTATATGATGTTTTGATTTCACAGGGTAACAGAGAAGCACTTATAATAGATTTTGAAAATCTCTTCGAATACAAAATAGAAGTCCTAAAAGCGGCGGAAGAAGAAAATTTTGAATCTTATCTATGCGTTTTACCCGCACAAATTCTTTCTGACTTATACAAGAGATACAGTTCAAGATTACTTGAAAAAAATGTACGATCATTTCTACAGTTCAAAGGAGCAAACAAAGGAATAAGAGAAACCATAAGAATAAGCCCAGAAAAATTTATTGCTTTCAACAATGGAATCACAATTACATCGACAGCAAAAGAAATTGAATCAAAAGATGGCAAAATATTTATCAAGTCATTAACTGATTTTCAAATTGTAAATGGTGGTCAGACAACTGCCAGCATCTATTTCACTCAAAAAGATGGCTTTCCAATTGATAAGGTCAAAATAATGGCAAAGATTAATGTTGCTCGTGATGTAACAGAAGAAGGGCTAGATTCTTTAATTTCTGATATTAGCAAATATTCAAATTCTCAGACCAAAGTTTCCAATGTTGACTTAAGCTCAAGAAGCCCACAACTAAATAAAATTAAAGCACTTTCGAATAGTATTGTAACACCATCTGGTAGAAAATGGTTCTTCGAAAAATCAAGAGGTGAATTCAATACTAAGCTAAGAATTGCAGGTTCAAACAAAGCAAGAATTGAAAAAGAATATCCCAAAAATTATCGTTTTACAAAAGAACAATTAGGAAAGTACTTTACTGCTTGGGGAGACCAACCTTATGTCGTTAAAAAAGGGGGAGACAAAGTTTTTAGATATTTTTTAGAAGAAATCACAGGGGAATTACGAGGCAGGAAAGCCATTAATATTAATCGTAATTTTTATGAGGAATTAATTTCAAAAATCATTTTGTTTACACAACTTGAAAAAACTTATGGTCAGGGTAAACATTCAATGGGACAAATAAGGTCAGCAGTTGTTCCCTATGCTATTTCTATAATCTACATTTATACTGATGGTGCGAAAGAGGGAAAGCAATTTGACCTTTTAAAAATTTGGAAGAAAGAGAAGCTTGAAGATGACCTAATAGCATTTTTCAAGGAATTAATGGAATTGATGAATAGTTTGATTAAGAAATATTCTGAAAGCGATGATTACGGTGAGTATGCAAAGAACAAAAAGTTATGGGAAAATATTTCGAGTTCTAATGAAATTGATAAGTTCATGACATCAAAAATTTCTCAGCAGATACTAACCAAATATTCAATTGCTGCTAAAGAAAAAATTAATAAGGAGTCTCCCGAAGTTGATTTTGAAAAAATACAGATTAACATTGAAGTTCTTTCTAAAGGGGTGGAGTTTTATGATCAATTAAGAAAAAAATATAATGGCATTTCAAGCTTACAAGAGAAAAAAATAGATGCAATTATTTCTTCAATTATAAAATTGGAAGATTTAAGCGATGATCATTTAAGTTTTGAGAGCAATCTTATGAGCGAGATACGTAAAAACAATCCAGCGATTTTTGACCAAATTAATACTTCATATAATTACCAGATTGAAAGCACTTTGAAGCTTATTATTTTGAAATACAACCAAGCAATTGAAAATGGAATTGGATTACAGGATTTTTTTAAAACCATTGAACAAAAAGCATCAGCAGCCACTAGTAAATTTGCTTCTGTGTTTAATAAGATTGCACTTGAATTAGCAAAAGGGATTGCTCCAACAGTGAAAGATATTCACTTAGCATCAAATTATTTTAATAAAGAAGCCACAACGCCAACTAAAGTAACTTCTAACAATGAAGTACCTAGTATCAAATTGGATATTTTGAGACAAATGGTAGAGTGGGATTCTAAGATGAAAATTTTGTCTCACGGGGAAAGAGGTTATATAGCGGATTTGGCTTATGAACTCAAACCATTGAATCAATTTCATAAAACAAATGCTGAAAAACATTTAAAAACTCTATTAAAAGCTGGATTCAATTTGAAATAAATGAAAATAAACTTCACAAAAAAATGAGTTTCAAATTCAAGCTTTGATTAAATGCCATGAGTCATTGCTTAAATTAAAGAAATTCGGAATAAAAATATAGTCCAAACAAATTTTGATATCCTTTTTCACAATACCCGAAAGATTTGTTCCAGCTAAAGAGTTTTTGGATTACCACTATCAAGAAATTTTCAGGAAATGAAACGACCTTTAGAACAATTTCACAGCCAAAAAAATTGGTAAAAATTTAAAATAATGAAACTTTTACCTCAGAAGAAAAACAATTGAATTTAATAATATCATTCAGCTCTCAAATGCTGATATTAAAGAAGGAAGAAAATCGGGTTTCGTATAAATTATATTACCAATTAAATTACCATGCTCAATTATTCATAGGGAATTGCGAAAATTAAACTTGAAATTACTATGACTTTGAACTTTGAGTTAATAAAAAAATGAATGTTTTATAGATTATTCTAAAAATACTCGATTATATTGGTTGACAAATTATGATTAATTAAAATTAAAAATTTTAGAAACATTATGGCTGATAAATCTGATAATATAAATAGAAAGCAAAGGGGGGCTGTGAAAAATAATGTGGTTTTTCCATTGCCAGAAACACTGCTTGATATGCCTGAAAACTATGGTGTTTTTATTAAAGACATTAAAGATAGGATAGCAATAAAACGGCTTGAAACCATTACATCAGCAAACTCTGCTATGATTCTATTGTATTGGGAAATTGGCAAGTCCATTTTGCAACGTCAACAAAATGAAGGTTGGGGAACGAAGGTTATCGATAGAATGTCGTACGATTTAAAAAAAGCATTTCCTGATATGCAAGGGTTTTCGACTAGAAACCTCTTGTACATGCGCAAATTTGCAGAAGCATGGCCCGAAGTTGAAATTGTGCAACGCAGCGTTGCAAAAATACCTTGGCGCAGTAATATTACATTACTTGATAAACTAAAAGATCCTGAATTAAGACTGTGGTATGCTCAAAAAACTATTGAAAATGGTTTTGGCAAAGATATGCTGGTGATACAAATTGAAACCCAACTACATAAAAGACAAGGCGCAGCTCTGCAAAACTTTGGTTCCGCTTTACCTCCAAGTCAATCAGATATGGCGAACCAGATATTTAAAGATCCTTATGTTTTTGATTTTCTAGGAACTGCAGACCAAAGAAAAGAAGCCGAATTAGAGCAAAAGCTTATAGACCATATTCAAAAATTTCTATTAGAATTGGGCCAGGGGTTTTCTTTTGTAGGGCGACAGGTTCACTTAGAATTAGGGGGTGATGACTTTTATCTCGACTTGTTGTTTTATCATCTTAAACTTCGTTGTTATGTGATTGTAGAATTAAAAGCAGGCAAATTTGATGCTGGCTTTGTGAGTAAATTGAATATGTATATTAATGTTGTAAACGATACTCTACGGCACCCTGATGACAAGCCAACTATTGGTTTGCTTTTAGTTAAGAATAAAAATAAACTCGTTGTTGAGTACGCGTTAAATGGATACACGAATCCAATGGGTGTAGCTAATTGGGAAACTGAAATCACTCAATCATTTCCTGATTCTATTAAATCAAGCTTGCCAACGATTGAAGAATTTGAAAATGAACTAAAAAATGAATTAAATTGAGGATTTTATTTTTGTGATTGGCATGTATGTTTTTCTGATATCCTAAAATGATTGAGACCGAATAAATGGAATAATATTCTACATGCCCTTTTTCTGAAGAATGAGAGCTTGACATCGCATAATTTAAATTATTAAGCACCCATGCCAAATTACCCCGAAGAAATAGCGAAAATTAAAGTAAACAAAACGGGTGCGGTGGTTTCTTTGCACAAGCCGCTGCTGTTGCTTTTGACCATTGCGGATGTAATAAATGGACATGCGAATAACTTTGCTTTTAAGGACATTGAAGGTCAATTGAAGGAGTTGCTGGGTAAATATGGGTTGAAGAATACCAGAATATTCAAACCTGAGTATCCATTTGTTTATTTAGCGAGTAGTCCAGCACTTTGGAATTGTTCTATAGAGGGTTCTGCATTGATGAATCAAAAAAGTTTTTCGAGGGCAGAAGTAAAGAAAGCAAATGCACAATTTGATGCAGGCTTTTTTCAATTTCTCCAAGATAATGAGCAGGCGAGGGGCGTGGTTTGGCAGATTTTAAATGCGTATTGGCCGGAAGCATATCATGAGGATATTTTGCGCGATTTAGGTATTGAAGGAATTATGCAACAATTTGTTTTAAACGAGCGTTTAAAGCAGCCCAGAGGTCGTTTGTTTGTGGAAGAAGTGCTAGATAGTTATGAGCGGCAATGCGCTATTTGTTCACAGTCTATTCGTTTGGGTGATGCGCTCATTGGCATAGATGCCTGTCATGTGAAGCCTATTCAGCATTTTGGTGACGATGATATTACCAATGGCATTGCATTGTGTAAGATTCACCATTGGGCATTAGATAGAGGTGCAATTAGCATTTCCGAAAATAGAGCGTTGCTTATTTCGCCCAAACTAAATGGAAATAGAATAAATGAGTTCTTTCACGAATTTGCTAACAAGGACATTTTTGCTCCTCGCAATAATTGCAAGCAGCTAAATGAAAAAAATACCGAATATCACAGGAAGTTTATTTTTGCTGGAGGGTAGATTGATTTAAAAACGAATTTTCCAATTCACCCGAATGCCACAAATCTTGATTTTCATTAATTGTGCTTTTTTTTACGTGCTTAATGGATTTATTTGTATTTGACCTCCAATGGCTTTCAAAACTTTCATTATAGTTGAAAATTGAGGCTTTGCTCCGTCGGATAGGGCTTTGTACAAACTTGGTCTACTCATACCTGTTTGTTCTGCTATTTTAGTCATTCCAATAGCTTTTGCAATGTGTCCGATAGCGGTAATAATATCAGCATCATCTCCTTCTTCCAAAACTGTGTTTAGATATTCAGCAATTAATTCGTTGCTTTCTAAATAATCTGCAATATCAAATTTTGATGTTTCCATTTTTCAATAAATTACATTTATCAAACTGTATTCATTTGGATACAAAAATAAATGTAAAATTCAATTTTGCAATTTCATTTTTGAGCTTTATGTTTGGGTAAAATGAAGCACAACTCCTGTACATGCTCAAATTTCCAAAAGTCTTGATTAATGGTTTGCACGAAGCTTTAGGTTAGGAAGATGTTTACATTGCTGCAAGCCGCGTGAGGGATAGTAGCGGAAAGCCCGCACCCCGAACCTTTTCGGGGGAGGACTTGCAGCGGATAGCCCGACCTGAAAGGGCACGCCCTGAAAACATGAATGATTTGTATGAAACTAAGTGCTTTTTTTGTGCTTGACTTATGTATATAAAAGTGATTTTACTCAGGTTTAATTCTCACGATTTTGTTGTCGCGTAAAACCACCAACTCACTGTTTTTGGTTTTCTTGAATTCTAAAAGTCTTTCATATACTTTTTCAAGTCCTTTTAGAATTCTATTTTTCTCTTCTATTTGAATTTCAATTGTTGTCATAGTATTTTTCTAAAAGATTAAATTTCTCTTTATTTAAAATGTTTAGTAAACCGTCAATTTGTTTGTCTGCTAAAAGTTCGTGTTTTCCTTCGGAATTGTCAAAGATTAGCGCGCCATCAACAATTGGAAGATAAATGTCAAACAGATTTATAATTCCTCTAATGTATCTTCTTTCAATTACTTCTGGCTCAATGTTATGCCCACCTTCAAAAACTCTTATTCTCACACGTTCTTTTGCCAATTCAATGTTTTGAAGCCAAAAAAATAGTAAAGTAATTCGATACCCCTTTTTCCTAGCTTCTTTGATTTTGTTTTTATAACTTTTAGTCGATAGTGTCGTTTCAAAAGCAAAGTTTTCATTTAGTTTAAGCAATTCGTCAATTCTATTTAGCATTATTCGTCCAGCTTCAAACGATACTTTTTCGGGTTGAAATGGTGAAAGTCCTTTTGCGATTTCGTCTGCATTAACAAATTCTTTGCAATCTAAAATTTCAGGTAAAATCGTAAATGAAGCAGTAGTTTTACCAGCTCCATTACAACCTGCTATAATGTAAAGATTTTTGTTACTCATTGCCGCAAATTTACTAATTATCTAGTAGGTTTTTGCTTATTAAGTTATTGGAATAGGCAATAAGAATATTGACAAAATCTTATTAACTTGAATATTTCCAAAAGCCTTGATGAATGTTTTGAACGAAGCTTTTGCTTGGGAAGATGTTTACCAGTGTAACAAGCCGCGTGAGGGATAGCAGCGGAAAGGTACTATCTTTAAAAGCAAGTTTTTATTAATTTTTTTTACCTTTGATTCGGGAGAGGAAGCGTACTGTGAGAACTTACAGGATGTTTACCTTGTGTAGCCATATCTTT
>Ga0247843_1001122_pt1 | contig 57406 bp, 37 predicted proteins | sample LaCruzMarch2017__FD_192420 | JGI IMG/M metagenome (GOLD analysis project Ga0247843, IMG submission 192420) | Freshwater microbial communities from meromictic Lake La Cruz, Castile-La Mancha, Spain - LaCruzMarch2017_8m | ecosystem: Environmental > Aquatic > Freshwater > Lake | place: Spain...
AAAAACGGCAGTTCCTCAGTGACGGGTGATGAGTGCGGAGGAATCGTTGAATTCTCTGTGACTTCTGGTGGTGTTGCGTCTATCAGCTTTTGCTGGCGTGCGAGCACGGCGGTTTCTGAGAGACTTCCGGTGATGGTGCTGGCGTAGTGGATTTTTTCCGGATCGCTTTTGAAAGCGGTGGCAAGGGATGCGGCGATGAGTGAAGGGTCAATTCCCAAGCGGAGATCGCCGGTGAGGATTTTGACAAGGGTCTCCGCTTCGGCTGGATGGAGGGTGGCGAGGCGGTTACTGAGGCGCTGAATGCGATCGAGTGAGCCAAAGCTTTCTTGGAAATCACGGATGAACGTCTCGGTTTGTGTTAGATCGAGTGCGTCTGGCCGGAGTTGCAGCTCTTGGAGGAGCAGGCGGGCCGTGCGGGTGACGTCTTTGTGGGCGACGTGGATTTCTCGGTGGCGCTCGGAGCTCGCGCCGGGAATAGCAAAGAGGGCAAAGCGAAGGGTGGTGGCATCTAACGATTTTAGCTTTTTGGCAGAATGTTCCATGGTAAGCCATTGGACGGCGATGCGCAGTTCGTCATCGGTTTGAAGGCTGCCGAGGTAGGATGTTAGAAAATCCGCCTTGGCGAGACGGCTGCCGGTTTCCGCCACGAGGCGGCAGAGATCGCTGAAGTCGGCGAGTGGGCAAACGACCCGTTTGTGCCAGGGTGCGCGGGGGCCGGATTGGCGGTGGGACGGGCGTTGGATAGAAAGTTCGAGTTGATCGCCGCCGGCGGCGCACCACGCGTCAATTTTGCGTGAGCGGAGTTCCGCGGCGAATTCTTTGGCGTAGCCGTGCACGGTGAGAATGCGGCGCGGGCGCACCCGCTGGATGCACTCCATGAGTCCGGGGTAGTCCGCGTGATCTGAAAACGGAATCATGGCATCGACACCGTAACGGTATTTCGCACCCGGTTGCAGCGCCCACCCGCTGAGCATGGCGGTGCGCTTGGATTTGAGGCCTTTGAAAAGCTTGGTTCTAACTGAGTTTGGTGGCGCGATGAGGCAATAGCCGGGCGGCGCGTGGCCATCGAATTCGAGGGCTTCGGGCAATCCAGGCACACCTGCTTCACGGCAGGCGCGTGTCATGGCGGCGGCGGCGGGGTGGAGCAATGCGGGGATCTGATGCTCTTCTAACAATGCGAGCGCTTCCTGTGCTTTTCCGAGCGAGTAAGCGAGCAGAATTGGCGTGGCTGAGTCTGTAAAACAATCGTTAATGAAGCGGAGAACTTCACCCTCGATTTCCAGCGGGTTGGGAAACTCGTAGCCGGGCAAGCCGAAAGTGGTTTCCATAATTAGGGTGTCGGCCGTTAGGAAATTGACGGCTTCGACGGTGCGGCTGCGGCGAGTCTTGAAATCGCCGGTGTAGAGCAGGCTGGCGTTGTCCGAGATGCGAGTGAGGTGGAGCATGGCTGAGCCCGGAATGTGCCCAGCGGGCAGCAGGCGCAGGCGGAATCCGTTGTGAACCAGCGGGACGTGAAATGCGAGCGGACTCACGCGATTTTCAGCCAGGCGAAAACGGTTCCGCAACAGCAAGGATGTCAGTTCCGAACAAAGCACGGACTCATGGCGGGCGAAATGATCGGCGTGGGCGTGCGAGACAAATGCGTGTGGTTTCGCATCCCATGGGTCCAGCCACAGGCCGGGCTCCGGCAAATACAGGCCGCGTTGGAAAAGAACTTCAATCAACGCGCCAAGCTTGGGGGTTTTTTCCGGGTGCGCCAAGCCAAACCGGGAAGACCCGGTGACAAGGCGGATGCAGAAGTGTGCTGTCTGCCAGACTGCGAAATCAACAGAGCAGGAAAAATAGAAGCCAACAAATCCCCTTGGCATGCAAGACCGTAGGGCTAGGGTTTCCGCCGTTGAACCTCCCGCGAATTACACTTCTCCTTCTGCTCGCTCTGCTCCCGCTCGCCAGTTGCAAACGCGAAACTATGGTCGAACGCGCCAATCGCGACGGCATCATGCTCGTGGGCAACTCCGCAGAACCCCGCAGTCTCGACCTCCAACTCGTCTCCGGCGTTCCGGAAAGCAAGATTCTCACCAGCCTTTTTGAGGGCTTGGTCGGCGACCACCCATCCAAGGACGACACCATGGCCCCTGGGGCCGCCGTCTGCTGGGAACACAACGAGGACCTGACCGAGTGGACCTTCCACCTCCAACCGAATGGCAAATGGTCGGATGGCGAACTCCTCACCGCCGATGACTTCGTCTTCTCTTACCACCGCATGCTAAACCCAATCCTCGCCGCGCCCTACGCAGCGATGCTCCACTCGATCAAAAACGCCGAAACCTACAACCGCGACGAACGCACCCACATCCTCTGCGGACTGGACGAATCATTCCCCGTCGCGTGGGCCAAACTCCGTCTCGCCAATTTCCACGGCACTCCTTCCGCTGAAACCGAAAAACTGTTAGGGAAAAACTTCGACTCCCTCTCCCACGCCGACAAAAAATCCGTCCTCGCCGCCAAAGGCCTCGACCGCATGAGCGCCCAGCACCTTCGCTCCCTGCTCGCCGATCCCACCCTCTTCGACTGGCCCGCCGACATTCCCACCGAGGCCCGCACCCTCGTCCTCCAACGCCTGCTCGCCCACCTCGAAGCCGGCGAACCCGACCTCTTCGAAAAAGCCAAAGTCGGCATCCGCGCCGACGGCCTCCACAAGCTGATCGTAACCCTGCGCGAGCCCGTCCCCTACCTGCCTTCCATGACGCGCCACACCTCGTGGTTCCCCGTGCCGCGCCACGTCATCACACAGTTTGGAAAAATAACGGACCGATTTACCGATTGGTCAAAAAAAGGAAACATCGTCGGTAATGGCCCCTTCCAGCTCCACGAGTGGCGCTACAACCACTACATCGAAGTCCGCCGCAATCCATACTACTGGGATGCCGCGAACGTCGGACTCCATGGCATCCGTTTTTTCCCCATCGAAAACCCCTACACCGAGACCCGCTCCTTCCTCGCCGGGCAGCTACACACCACCTACTCCTTACCCGCAGACCTGCTCACGCGAGTCCGCAAGCGCCATCCCGAATACCTCCGCACCGAACCCTACGTCGGCACTGTTTTCCTGCGCTTCAATACCACCCGTCCCGGCCTCGACAAACTCAAAGTCCGCCAGGCACTCTCGCTCGCCATCAATCGCGAAGAACTCTGCAAATATATTTACGAAGGCTACAGCCCCGCACTCGGCCTCACCCCCAAACTCGGCGACTACCAACCGCCCGACGTCCTTCGATACGACTTGGAAAAGGCCAAAGCTCTCCTCGTCGAAGCCGGTCACCCCGGCGGCCAGGGCCTCCCGCCCTTCGCTGTGCTGATGTCCCGCACAACCCCCTCTGTCGAAGCTCTTCAAGCGTACTTCCGAGAGCTCGGTATCCGCATCACGGTAGAACAGAAAGACTGGGGCTCCGCCATTGCCGCCCAACAGGAACTCAACTACGACATCGCTCTCGGCGGGTGGATCGGCGACTACCTCGATGCAACCACATTTCTCGGCATGTGGACCAAGGGCAATGGCAACAACAACTCCGGTTGGTCCAGCGCCGAATACGAAGCACTCCTTCGCCAAGCAGCCCAACAAGCCGATCCCGCCCAACGCGCCGCCATCCTCTCCCGCGCCGAGACTCTTTTCCTGGCCGATGCCCCCATCGCCCCCATCGCATGGTATTCCCGCCTCTATCTCCACCGCCCCGAAGTCCAAGGCTGGCACCCGCTCGTGCTCGATAACCACCCTTGGAAAGACATCACTCTCGCTCCCAAGCCATGAAGGAGATGTTGCGCACCATCGCCAGCCGCCTCACACAAGGAGCCATCGTCCTCTTCGTGCTCGGCACTCTCACCTTTTTCCTCGTCCACGCCCTCCCGTACGGACCCTTCCAGGATGAAAAAGCCGTGCCCGACCACGTCCGCGAACGGCTGGAACAACTCCACGGCTACGACAAACCTCTGCTCACCCAGTATGGCCTCCGCTTGAAAAACATTCTATCAGGAAACCTAGGCTCCAGCATCAAAGTCATGGAAGGACGCGAAGTCAGCGAAATCCTCAGGCAAGCCTTCCCCGTTTCTCTCACACTCGGCCTCATCGCCCTGGTCATCGCCATCAGCATCGGCATCCCCGCCGGCATCATGGCTGCGATCGGACGAAATACTTCCGTCGATTACCTGATCATGGCTGCCGCCCTGTTCGGCATCTGCCTGCCGAGCTTCGTCATCGGCCCGATGCTTGCCGAGTTCTTCGGCGGACACCTCGGCTGGTTTCCGGTTTCCGGATGGAACTTCGGCGACCTCTCCACCATGTTCCTCCCCGCTCTCACCCTCGGGCTCGGCAGCGCCGCCTATCTCTCGCGCCTCACCCGCGCCGGCATGCTCGAAGTCCTCCACCAGGACTTCATCCGCACCGCCCGCGCCAAAGGCCAAAAAAACCACATCATCATCCTTCGCCATGCCCTGCGCGGTGGACTCATCCCGTCCATCGCCTTCCTCGGCCCCGCCTTCGCGGGCATGATCAGCGGCTCCGTCGTGATCGAATCCATCTTCGAGGTGCCCGGCATCGGATCGCTCTTCATCAAGGCCATCGAAACCGGCGACGAAACCCTCATCATGGGCCCCGTCCTGCTCTACGGCTCGCTCATCGTTCTCGCCAACTTCCTCGTCGATCTCGTCCAGCTCTGGCTCAACCCACGCCTCCGCGCCCGCGCCTCCGCCTGATCCATCCCCATGGAAAAATCACCCGCCATTTCTCCTCTTGTTGCCGATGTTTCGGAGTCCGAAGCCGGCCACTCCCTGTGGTCCGATGCCTGGCTGCGCCTTCGCCACAACCGTGCCGCCATGTGCGGCCTCGCCATCCTCGCTTCCATTATCCTCCTCTGCCTGATCGTCCCCTTCCTGCCGATCCTCGCCGACCCCGCGCTCCAAGACCTACCTAACAAAAACTCCCCTCCCTCCGCCAAACACTGGATGGGCAGCGATCAACTCGGCCGCGACCTCCTTTCCCGCATCCTCCACGGCGGACGCATCTCCATCCTCGTCGGCCTCATCACCACCATGGTCTCCCTCACCATCGGCGTCGCCGTCGGCTCCGTCGCCGGATACGTCGGCGGGAAAACCGACGCCTTTCTCATGCGCGTCGTCGATATCCTCTACTCGCTGCCGTTCCTCATTGTCGTCATCCTCTTCTCCACCCTCGCCAAAGGCTACACCAACGACTTCACCGACTGGGTCGTCGATCTAACAGGCTGGAAACGCGACTCCATCGCCCCCTTCACCGGCCTCATCCCGCTCTTTGTCGCCATCGGCGCGCTCTCCTGGCTCAGCATCTCGCGCATCGTGCGTGCCTCCGTCCAAGACCTTTCCAGCCGCGAATTCATCGAAGCTGCCAAATCTCTAGGCCTCACCCACCGCCGCATTCTACTGCGCCACATCATCCCTAACGCCATCGGCCCCATCGTGGTCTATGCCACCCTCACTATCCCCTCCGTCATGCTCTTCGAGGCCACCCTCTCGTTCCTCGGCCTCGGCGTTCAACCGCCCTACTCCAGTTGGGGCATCCTCATCAAAGAAGGTGCCGACCGCATGCTCTCCAATCCCCTGCTGCTCATCTTCCCCTCTCTCTTCTTTATCGCCACCCTCCTCTCCCTCAACTTCCTAGGCGACGGCCTCCGCGACGCTCTGGATCCAAAGTCATCGAAGGATTGAGGATTTGATTGATTCTCTCCGCCAAACCATTTATCGATCTTCCCATGTTAAAAATACCGACTTTATGGCTGATCACTCTTCTTGCTGGCTTTTTACCTGTGATAAGTTTCGCTGAAGGTGGTGGTGGCGATCAGGACTGGGCTGAAAAGGCAGCTCTTCAATATGAAGAAAAGGCTGCGACCGCTCAAGCAAACGGAGACGTGGAGGATGCCGCAATCTACACGAAAATGGCGCAGATCAAGCGGGATGCCGGCGCGGCCAGCAAAGCGGGCAAGCCGTTCAGTTGGGATGAATATCATGCGTTAAACGCACAACTCAAAGGACCGGGCAAGCCTTCCGACAATCCAAAAACGGAATCCAAGGACCATGCGAAATCCACTGACGAAAAGTCTCAGGTCGGCGAGCCAGTCAAAGAAGACCCGGCAGCGGGCTTCATCAACACCGCTCAACAATATCAGAAACAAAGCATCGACGCCGCGAAGGCGGGCGATACAGAAAAGGCAAATATTTACATGGATCTAGCCAAAATTAAACTCGACGCCGCTGCCGCTGTGCGTGAGGGCAAAGATTATGACTGGACAAAATATCACGAGCTCGTGAAGCGTTTGGACGATTGATAAAAACCATCCACATGCGTCAATCCATTCGAAGACGTCTCACCGCCCATACTTGGATTGATGATTCCCGATGGTGGTTATTTGACTTTTATCTATGAAGCGCATCGATAACCGCCCAGGAAAACGCGTGCTGATTCTCTCCGCTGCCGCCGGCACGGGCCATATCAAAGCGGCTGAAGCACTCGAAAAAGCCTTCAATGCTGCGCCGGAATTCGGTGAGGTCATTCACCAGGATGCTCTGCAATATACCAACAAGTTCTTCCGCGATTTCTACTCCAAGCTCTACGCCCGGCTCGTCCAAAACGCCCCGAATTTCGTCGGCTGGTGGTATAAGACCAGTGATGAACCGTGGCGCACGGACGCGATGCGTCACGCGCTGGACCGGTTGAATACCCGACCGTTGATCAAGTTCATGAAAGAATTCCAGCCAGACTACACAGTCTGCACGCATTTTATGCCAGCGGGAATCATGGCCCAACTCATCGAGCGGGGAAAGCTCCAATCCCAGCTTTCCATCGTCGTCACCGATTTTGATTTCCACTCGATGTGGCTTTCCCGCACGTTCCATCATTACTTCGTGGCTATCGATGAAACCAAAGCACATCTCGAAGTGCTCGGCTTGCCCGCGAAGCACATCACCGTGTCCGGCATTCCCGTCGATCCCGCATTCGGGGAAACCGCCGACCCGGCGGAGCTGAAGAAGAAGTATGGTTTTGATCCAGACATTCCGCTGCTGCTCGTCTCAGCGGGTGCGCTGAGCGTGACGCCCATGGAATACATTCTGGAGCGGATGGTGAAGATGACACACAAAGCACAACTCTTGGTAGTGTGCGGTCAGAACGAATTACTCAAAAATGATGTGGAAAAAGTCGCCCGCAATCATCCTTTGATTCATGTAGTGGGTTATACGGATAGAATGGCGGATTTCATGAAAATGGCGGATCTTTTCGTGGGCAAACCCGGTGGTCTCACCACTGCGGAAGCACTCTCCGTGGGTTTGCCGATGGTGATCGTGTCCCCGATCCCCGGACAGGAGGAAAGAAACAGCGATCATTTGCTCGAAGATGGTGTCGCCCTCAAGTGCAACGAGTTTACCACACTCGCATTCAAAATTGATCGTCTGTTAGGCGACCCCGCCCGCCTTGCAAGCATGCGCGAAAACGCCAAAAAAAATGGACGACCAAACGCCGCGCAGACCATTGTCCGCACCCTGGCCAATCACGATCTGCCACTGGTGATGCTGGGCGAAGAACAAATTGAAAAAATAGCCGATCGGGGAGTGGAGCGCGAATAACATGCACCTCTACCAACAAGTGCTAGATTAGGCATAGAAAACTAGAAGGTTTTAAGCGAGCCATAAGAAATCATCTCTTAAATTGACAAGATATATTCCCCGACGGACGTCCCTAAAATCTCGTTGCCAAAAAAAAGCGCCCGGGCGTGAACCCGGACGCTTTAAAGTCATGAGCGAATCGTGGATATCAATAACGATATTGATCCGCTTTGAACGGACCGTCCACTGAGACGCCGATGTAGTCGGCTTGATCGGGAGTGAGCTTGGTGAGCTTCGCGCCAACCTTTGCGAGGTGGAGTCGGGCGACTTCTTCATCGAGGTGTTTTGGCAACACGGTGACTTGGCCAGCCTTGTAGTTGTCCTTGTTCTTCCAGAGATCGATTTGCGCGAGCGTCTGGTTGGTGAAGCTGTTGGACATCACGAAACTCGGGTGGCCGGTGGCACATCCAAGATTCACCAAGCGGCCTTCAGCCAACATGTAAAGACTGTTGCCAGTCGGGAATGTATATTTGTCCACTTGCGGTTTGATATTCGTGCGAACCACACCCACTGCATTGTTGAGCTTATCAATTTGGATCTCGTTGTCGAAGTGGCCGATGTTACAAACGATCGCCTGATCCTTCATCTTCTCCATGTGCTCAAGGCGAATGATGTCCTTGTTGCCGGTCGTAGTCACATAAATATCACCCCAACCGAGAGTATCTTCGATGGTGAGCACGCGGAATCCTTCCATCGCCGCTTGCAGCGCGCAGATCGGGTCAACTTCGGTGACGACGACTTGCGCGCCTTGGCCACGAAGTGCTTGGGCGCAGCCCTTGCCGACGTCGCCATAGCCGCAAACCACACCCACCTTACCGGAAATCATCACGTCGGTGGCGCGCTTGATGCCGTCCACCAGCGATTCGCGGCAACCGTAGAGGTTGTCGAACTTCGACTTGGTCACCGAGTCGTTCACATTGATCGCAGGAACGAGCAACGTGCCAGCCTTGGCCATTTGATAGAGGCGATGCACGCCGGTGGTCGTTTCCTCGGAAACACCTTTCCAGTCTTTCACGATCTTCGCGAAAATCCCTGGCTGATTGACTTGAATATCCTTCAGCAAATCCTTGATCACTTGTTCTTCGTGGCTTTCGGAGGCAGTTTCAATCCAGGTTGAACCATTCTCCATTTCGAAACCCTTGTGGATGAGAAGCGTGGCGTCTCCACCGTCATCGACGATGAGTTCCGGTCCAAGGCCAGCCGGATTGACCAGAGCCTGCCAAGTACACCACCAATATTCTTCCAAAGTTTCGCCCTTCCAAGCAAACACCGGAAAACCGGCTGCAGCGACAGCGGCAGCGGCGTGATCCTGGGTCGAGAAAATATTGCAGGAAACCCAGCGCACTTCCGCACCAAGCTCAGCAAGCGTTTCGATGAGCACTGCGGTCTGAATCGTCATGTGCAGCGAGCCCATAATGCGCACACCTTGCAGTGGCTTCTCAGGACCATACTTGGCACGGGTCGCCATCAAGCCGGGCATTTCATGCTCGGCAATTTCAATTTCCTTACGGCCGAAATCAGCAAGGCCGATGTCGCGAACTTTATAGTCGGTAAAACTCATGGGGTGTTGGTTGGTTGGGGTGTGGTGGATCTCTTGTGTCTTGAAGTCTTATGTCTCTTCACCTTAGCGAACGGCCTTCTTCAGTGCATCAACCTTATCGGTCTTCTCCCATGGAAGGTCCAAGTCTTCCTTGCCGAAGTGGCCGTAGTTGGTGGACTTGGAATAAATCGGGCGGAGCAGGTTGAGCTGTTTGACGATGTCGGCAGGCTTGAAGGAAAAGACTTTGAGGATTCCTGCGAGAATTTTTTCATCGCTAGTGATGCCGGTGCCAAAGGTATCCACATGCACACTCACTGGCAGCGGGTGCCCAATGGCATAGGCAAACTGAATCTCACACTTGGTGGCAAGTCCGGCGGCAACCACATTCTTGGCCACCCAGCGGCCCATGTAAGCGGCCGAACGATCGACCTTCGATGGGTCCTTGCCGGAAAACGCCCCGCCACCATGGCGACCGGAACCGCCATAAGTATCTACGATGATCTTGCGTCCGGTTAGACCGGAATCGCCTTGAGGACCGCCGACCACAAAATTACCGGTTGGATTGATCAGATACTCCGTGTCTTTGGTGAGCATGTTTTTCGGCAACACTTTTTTGACCACCTGCTCGATGCAGAATTTCTCGATCTCAGCGTGTTTCACATCAGCCGCATGTTGGGTGGAAATCACCACGTTCACAATACGGGTCGGCCGACCATCGACATATTCCACCGAAACCTGAGACTTCGCATCCGGACGCAGCCACTTGGCGAGTTTGCCAGCCTTGCGGATGCGGGTCAGCTCACGGCCGAGGCGGTGCGCATACATGATCGGTGCAGGCATTAACTCCGGCGTTTCGTCACAGGCATAACCAAACATGATGCCTTGGTCACCCGCACCTTGCTCTGCGGTTTTCTTTCCAGTCGCCTTCTTCGCATCCACCCCTTGGGCGATGTCCGGTGATTGCGTGGTCAGGTAGTTGTTGATGAAAATCTTGTCGGCGTGGAACACATCGTCGTTGTTGGTGTAGCCGATGCCCCGCACGGCTTCGCGGATCACTTGCTCGATGTTGATCACCGAACCAATTGGTTTCTGACCGATTTTCGGGATGGTGATTTCACCGCCCACCACCACGATATTGCTCTTCACGAACGTTTCGCAAGCCACCCGGCTCTTGGGATCGACCGCGAGGCAGGCGTCGAGAATAGCGTCGGATATCGTGTCGGAAACCTTGTCTGGATGGCCTTCGCCAACGGATTCTGAGGAAAAGATGTAGGTGCTCATGTGGTTTGTTAATTTTCGTATCGTCAAATCGAGATGTGATGATATAAAGCTCCCGCCATGGCGTCAATGCTGAAATCCCTAAAATTACTTTCTGATCCCACCCGCCTGCGAATTCTCATGCTGGTCGGCCGCGAAGCGCTGTCGGTGGCCGAGCTTCAGGAGATCCTCGGCATGGGGCAGAGCCGGATTTCCACCCAACTATCACAGCTCAAAACCGCCGGGCTTGTGACCGATGAACGCAGCGGAAAAAACAACATGTATTCCTGCACCGCCGCCAAAGACTTGTTGGATGTCGCCCAGTTGGCAGCCGAAGAAGTCCCCGAAATGGCGGCGGACATGGCCTCTCTCCGTCATCTTCTCCGGAAGCGCAAAGACACCGCGCGCGCCTACTTCGACGAACTCGCCGGACGCTTTGGCAAAGACTACGTGCCCGGCCGCTCATGGAAGGCGCTCGCCGAGGCACTCATCAAGGTGCTCAACTACGAAGTCGTCGCCGACCTCGGTGCCGGTGAGGGAACCCTCGCCCAACTCCTCGCCCAACGCGCCGAAAAAGTCATCGCCGTGGACCTCTCACCAAAAATGGTGGAATTTGGCCAAGCTCTCGCCTTACAGAACGGCCTGAGCAACCTGGAATACCGCCTCGGCGATATCGAAGCCCCACCGATCGATGATCAATCCCTTGACCTTGCGCTTCTCAGTCAGGCGCTCCATCACGCCGAGCACCCGCAACTCGCCATCGATTCCGCCTACCGCATCCTGAAACCCGGCGGCCGACTCATCGTGCTGGACCTCTTGCAGCACAATTTTGACGAGGCCCGCGAACTCTACGCCGACCGCTGGCTAGGTTTCTCTGAGAGCGTGCTTGCCGCCATGCTCGAAAAGGCTGGTTTTACCGAGATCGAAACCATCGTGGCTGACCGCGAAATCAGCGCCCCAAATTTCCAAACGCTCCTCGGCATCGGCACACGCCCGTGAGGCCAGGATGCGTCGGCGTCCCATCAATTGCACATGTCACCTATCTCGAGGTAGCCGTATCAGTATCTTCAAAACTGCCTGATAGTTAATTATTCCAAACCATGATTTCAGTTAACACTAATGATTGAATCTATACAAAAAGCGGGTTAGTCTTCTTTGTCAAGAACCTGACTGACAATCCTTTGCACCCACCAGGCAAAGTCGCGTCCTCGTCCCATTCATGCTGATATCACCATGAAAACCAAACGTGGCAACGATCAATTACTTACGGATCAATCCAAATCACCGCGTTTGCAGGCGGATGTGATCGTTCACAAACAAGTGGATCCATCATCCGTGGAATTCGATGCGATGACGCATGAGGAAGTCCTACATTTACTACAAGAACTGCGAGTCTCAAAAATCGAGCTGCAACTTCAAAACGAAGAACTACAACAGGCGCAGACCGAACTTGATGTCTCGCGCACACGATATTTCGAACTCTATCACCTCGCTCCCGTTGGCTATTGCACGCTCCGTACGCAGGGCATGATCCTGGAGGCTAACTTTACCGCTGCCACGCTGCTGGGCCTGCCACGTGGCGAGTTGCTCAAGTTGCCATTTAGCCGGTTCATCTCCGACGCGGATCAGGACATTTATTACCTGCATCACAAACAACTCCTTGAAACAGGCGTGCAGCAGGCCTGCGAATTGCGAATCGTGAAGCACGATGGCACCCAGTTCTGGGCACACTTGGAGTCCACTGTTCGCCAGAGTTCGAACAATGAAAGCGAGATTCACTGCGTGCTCAATGACATCAGCGCGAGCAAACAAAATCAACAATTGTTAGCTTGGGAAAAAAGCGCCTTGGAATGGATCGTCCGAGCGGAATCCTTGCCTGAAGTGCTTGATGGATTGATGCTTGGCTTGGAAAAACAAACTCCGGGAGCGCTCTGCTCTGTCTTATTGCTCGATGAAGATGGAGTTCATTTGAGACATGGCGGCGCACCCAGCCTGCCGCAAGCCTATAACCTCGCTGTCGAGGGCGTCACCATCGGCCCTGCGGTGGGGTCCTGTGGCACTGCAGCCCATGAAAACCGCCAAGTCATCGTTTCCGACATCGGCAGCGATCCGCTATGGGCGCGTTTCCGCAAGTTGGCACTCGAAAACGGCCTACGTGCCTGCTGGTCCACGCCGATTCACTCACGCTATGGCAAGATCCTCGGCACCTTCGCCATCTATTATCATGAGCCCCGCCAACCCGCAGCAACTGAGATGGAAGTAATCGAGCGGGCTACACACATTGTCAGTATTGCCATCGAACGCGCGCAGGCGGAAGAGGCAATCCACAAGTTCAACGCGGAGCTTGAGCAACGCGTAAAAGAGCGCACCTTGGAACTACAAGCTGCTAACGAGGAACTTGAATCCTTCAGCTACTCAGTCTCTCACGATCTCCGGGCTCCGCTTCGCGCCATGAATGGGTTTTCACGCATGGTGCTCACGGACTATGGGGAACAACTTGATGACAATGGTCGGCGCATGCTTGGCATCATCCAGACTGAAGCGCTGCGCATGGGCCGACTTATCGATGACCTACTGGAATTTTCACGTTTCGGCCGCAAACCAATCGAACCGACACTGATCAACATGACAGAAATCGCCCGTGAAGTTTTCGAAGAATTTGCGGCAAGCGAACCGGAGCGCAAGCTGCAGTTGGACTTAAAACCGCTACCTGAGGCGCGCGGCACTGAGGGGATGATCCGACAAGTATGGGTGAATCTCATCAGCAATGCCATCAAGTTCACGCGGAACCGGGAGCGCGGCATCATCGAAATCAACACGTGCAAAAACGGGCCTGAAGAAACGATCTATTACGTCAAAGACAATGGTGCGGGCTTTGACATGAGACATGCCGAGAAGTTGTTCGGCATCTTCCAACGGTTACACACCCAACAGGAATTCCCTGGAACTGGAGTGGGACTCGCACTGGTCCAACGCATCATCCAACGGCATGGCGGCCGCATCTGGGCGGATGCGGTAAGCGGTCACGGTGCCACATTTTACTTCACACTGCCATATTGATTATGATGCCCCCATCGCCAGAGACGCTCCTAGTCGAAGACAATCCCTATGATGCGGAGCTTGTTATCCATTCCCTCAAACTAGCCAATCTCGCCAACCATCTGGTGCATGTCTCCGACGGCCAAAGCGCACTCGATTTTTTATTCGGTATCGGTACTTACGAAGGCCGTGATATTCATGTGCAACCCAAAGTCGTGTTTCTCGATTTAAAACTGCCGAAGCTTGACGGCCTGGAAGTCCTGAAGCGAATCCGCGCAAATCAGCACACCCAACTGGTTCCTGTGGTGATCTTGACATCCTCGCGTGAAGATTGTGATATCACCTGCGGCTATCAACTCGGAGCCAATAGCTATATTGTCAAACCTGTTGAATTTGATGCATTCACCGATACCGTCACGAAGACGGTTTTTTATTGGTTGAAAACCAATGTGGCTCACCATCAGTAGATCCAACCACTTATGACAGATCCCGAAAAACTCCGCATTCTTTTGCTCGAAGACTCTGCTCTTGATGCTGAGCTGATCCAGCGTGAGCTTCAAAATGGAGAATTTGATTGTCTGTGGAACCGCGTGCAAACCGGCTCCGACTTCACACGCGAGATTCAAAAATTTCAGCCCGACCTTATTTTCGCGGATTACAAATTGCCCGCCTTTAATGGTGCCCAAGCTCTCGAAATGGCAAAAGAATACTCTCCCAACGTTCCTGTGATCATGATTTCTGGGGCGGTGGGCGAGGAAACTGCCGTGGAACTACTCAAAAACGGCGCAACGGATTTCGTCTTGAAAGACCGCCTCGGCCGCTTGGTCCCCGCCGTGAAACGGGCGTTGCGCGAGGTCGAATCACAGCAAGCCCGCAACAAAGCGGAAGCCGACTTGCACGCTCTCAATGCTCAACTCGAACAACGCGTCTCGGAGCGCACCCGCGAATTGTGGGAGAAAAACTCCGTCATGGAAGAGGATCTGGAAATGGCTCGGGAACTTCAGATGGCCTTCCTTCCTTCCCGTTTCCCAACCATACCGCGTGGTGTTTCCGAGACAGCAAGCGCGGTCAGATTTTGCAGTGTGTTTCATCCAACTAGTTCTGTTAGTGGTGATTTTTATAACATTACACGCATCTCGGAAACGTCCGTCGGAATCTTTATCTGCGATGTGATGGGCCACGGCGTACGGGCGGCTCTGGTGACGGCGATCATGCGAGCCCTAGAGGAACAAGTTGGCGATGCGGCCAGTAATCCTGGCATCCTACTCACTCAGATGAACCACTCGTTGCGCGACATCTTGCGACAACTCGCTACCACCCTATTCGCCACTGCCTGCTATATCACAGTGGATGTCGCCAAAGGGCGTCTCACGTTTGCCAATGCAGGCCATCCAAAGCCACTGCTGTTGCATCATGCAACCAAGACGGTCGAAATTATCGGTGCCGCTTGCAAACACGGTCCGGCACTGGGATTATTCGACGAAGTTTCCTATCAAACGCATGAACTCACTGTGGCCGAAGGCGATCTCATTCTAGCCTTCACCGACGGGCTCTTCGAGGTGGAGAATACACAATCTCAGGCCTTCAGCGAAACGCGCCTGCGTGAAGCGATCCAGCGGCGCGTCGGACTACCGCTCAACAAACTCGTGCAAGAGCTTTCCCGTGAGATTGAAGACTTCGCTCAAGGACATGCATTCTCAGATGATGTCTGCCTGGTCGGCATGGAAATCGCAAAGCTTCACGGCCGCACCGCAGGAGCCGCATGAAACACATGAAACCGGCTCATCCAAGCATATCACGGGTAACGCGGTAATGCGCAGCACAGCGCGGACACTGAATCTTGATGGTGTCCGAATCTTCAAAAAGATCATCAAGGCGGTTCTTCCATCCTCCGAGTACGGGCAGTATTTTATCCAACGTGCAGCCGCAATGAAATCGAAAGCGACGGGTTTCCAAAACTTTGGTTTCTTCAACCTGATCAATGTTAGAAACCGCCGTATCATCAAGTGCCTCAAACCATTTCATATCACAATCGGGTTGGGCGGCAACGAGCACGAAGTTTTCATCCTCCAATCGGAATGCACGGGCCGGGCGTTGTTCGGATTGATCGTAAAATTGGGAAACCCAAGAGATCGGATCTTTACCCGTCACTTCCATGGTGGAGGTGCGGGGCTCTGGCAGATTTGGCGATGTGGTTTGCGCGTAAAAGTAATTGCGGTCCGGCTCACGAACATCCTCGGTGAAAATCCGCCCGGTAACCGCCTCGTCCCGTGATCCGCCCGTCATGAACAAATTCATACGAGGAGCGCGCAGACTCACCGTCCAAGCAATGGTTTCCGACCAAGGCCTTGCAACCAAATGCAAAACAAGCATTGCCAATCCATCCTTGAGGATCTGGTCCAACTCTGCCACATGCCGAATCCCATGTTGCATGAGGTGTAGATAATAGTCGGTATAAATCGCCGTAAACTGACCGCGAATGAGCAACGCATTGCGATGGCGTACGAAAACAGATTCGATAGTCGTAAAATCTTCGGGAGCTTCCATAGGGTGGGGTCAATTTTGCGGAAATTGGAATCGATTCGTCTGCGGCCACATTCAAACACGCAGCGCGAATCCATGCCACATCGAAAAATTTGTGTTTGCCAAGTTGCGCACTGCACATTTGCTTGTGTTTCGCATTGCTGGCTAAATCACCATCGCGAATGAAGTGAAGTGGTCCAAAAAACCAAGGAAAGGGTAACCGCTCACTCTTTAACCCCATGAACCTCTTATTTTCCACGATCGCGGCGTTGTTTCTATCCATGGTCGGCCTGACCGCCGCCAGGCCGCTTAACATCCTCTTTTTCACTGCGGACGACATGAATTTTGATTCCACCGCGGTTTTCGGTGGCCCAATTAAGGATCTCACGCCACATGTCGATCAACTGGCTTCCGAGGGGCTGCGTTTCGAACACGCCTACTCCACCGTCGCTGTCTGCCAACCGGTGCGTCAAACCATGTTCTGCGGCCTCTATCCACACCGCAGCGGCTCCATGGGATTTTTTGGAATCAAACCGGATGTGCGCACCCTCAATGAACAACTGCGCGACGCGGGATACCTCATCTCCCGCTTCGGCAAGGGCAAACATCTCCAACCCTCGGAAAAATACTGCTCGGATGTGGGCGATGATACGATAAGTCGCCACCCATCCAAACTCGCCGAGGCCACACGCTCATTCCTCCGCAAGGCGCGCGAACAAGGCCGACCGTTTTTCCACAACGTCAATTGTTACGACCCCCACCGCCCATTTATCGGCATGAAAGGCCATGACGACCTCGCAGAAGGCGAAGCGCCTAGCCGCTACATCAAAACGGAGGAAATCACCAAAGTCCCCGGCTTCCTCGAAGATTTACCCGAAATCCGCCGTGAACTCGCAGGCTATTACACCAACGTCCGCCGTCTCGACGATGCTCTGGGTGCCGTGCTCGCAGTGCTCAAAGAAGAAGGCTTCGCCGACAACACCCTTGTTGTCTTTTACGGCGGCGACCACGGCATGTCCTTCCCCTTCGGTAAGTCGAACAACTATGAAAACAGTTCGCGTGGCGCGCTCATCGTCCGCTGGCCCGGCGTGACAAAGCCCGGCTCGATAGACCGCACTCACATGGTCTCGACTCTCGACTTTACCCCTACACTGTTAGAATTAGCGCAATTACCTGCCATCCCAAACCTCGACGGCCGTTCGTTCCTGCCCGCCTTGAAAGGCGAGACTATGCCCGGCTGGGATCGCGTCTTCACCGTTTACAACGCAGCCTTCGGCAACAACTGGCTACCGATGCGCTGTGTGCGCACCAAACAGCGCTCTTACATCTGGAATGCATGGAGCAACGGCACGAAAAAATACCACACTGAAAACATGGCCGGTCTCACATGGAAAAGCATACTTGCCGCCGCCGAAACCAACCCGGCCATCAAAGCGCGCACTGACTTATACACCTTCCGCGTCCCAGAAGAATTCTACGATCTGTCCAACGACCGCTTTGAGCGCAACAACCTCATAGCCGATTCAAAATACCAGACCGAGATCGAATCGATGCGAAATGAACTTTTATCCGTGATGCAACGCACCGAAGACCCCTTCGCTGAAGCCTTCGCCAACCGCGACAACAAGGAGCTTATCCCCGCCGTCATTGAGAAAATGAAACAGCAATATCAGGGCAAAAAAGACTAAGTCGCAATCTTCCTTTTTCTAACATACCACCAACCATTCCCACATTCATGCCTCTTCAAGTTGAATGGCACGGCGTTTACCCCGCCGTCCCCACCCAATTCCACGACGATTTCACACTCGATTTACCGTCCACTCAAAAGCACGTCGCGGCACTGCTTGAAGAAGGCATTCATGGGTTGGTCATGCTCGGGACCATCGGAGAAAATTGCTCGCTCTCACTTGACGAAAAAGTGAAAGTCCTCAAGGCAACCAAGGAGGTCTGTAAAGATCAGGTGCCGCTGCTCACGGGCATCGCCGAGTTCACCACTGCCAGCGCTTGCGAGACCGCAAAAGCCGCTGCTAACACCGGAGTCGATGGCTTCATGGTGATGCCCGGCATGGTTTACAATTCCGACCGCCGCGAAACGGTGAATCACTTCCGCACAGTTGCCGCCGCCACCGACCTGCCGATTATGTGTTATAACAATCCCCCGGTTTACCGCGTGGACATCACGCCAGAGATGTTTGAAGACCTCGCGGATGTGGAAAACATCGTTTGCATCAAGGAAGCCGCTGGCGACACCCGCCGGATTACGGATCTATTCAACAAACTCGGCAACCGATACCTTATTTTCTCCGGTCTTGATGACGTCGCATTGGAAAGCATCATGCTCGGATGCACGGGCTGGATCTCGGGCCTCGTCGATGCGTTTCCAAGGGAAAACCGTTTGATGTGGGACGCCGCCGTGGCCGAAGATTGGAAACTTGGGCTGGAAATTTACCGCTGGTACATGCCGATGCTGCACTTCGACTCCGATCCGAAGTTGGTGCAATACATCAAGCTCGCCTGCACGGAGATGGGCTATGGCAGCGAAACCGTCCGCGCGCCGCGCATGCCACTCGCCGGAGAACAACGCGAGGCAGCTCTTAAAATCATCCGCGAGTCCGCTGCCACTCGCCCGGCTTAATTTTCGGTTAGGAGTTAACGGTTTTGTAAACCAGCCCTGCACCCACCAAATCGCTCATCGCCATCCCAATGGATTTGAACAAGGTGATCTCGTCGTCGTTCTGCCGCAGAACCGCGCTGCCACTACACATTTCCGCAAGCTCGGCGATGATGTCCTCTTTTTTGAAAACGCCCTCGCTGATCGGCATGAGAATTTCTCCAGCCTCCTTCATCGCGTTGACATAACTGTCCACATAAATCTTGGACTTCGTGATCAAGGCCGTGTCGCACTCGCGCTTGGTCGCGTGGTGATTGCCGATGAAATCCGTGTGGGTTCCAGGTTTGATCCAATCGCCCAGCACGAGCGGTTCGTGAGATCCGGTGGCCGCCACCACAATGTCCGCTTCCGCGCAGGCCAACTCGCGGTTTTCTATCGCGACAAATTCGATGTGTGGCAATCCCAACCGCGCTGTGGCACATACAGCCTCGGCTTTTTCCCGGCTACGTCCCCAAACCATGATTTTCTTCAAAGGCCTCACGCTGACATTCGCACGAATGATATAACTCGCGAGATTTCCAGTTCCCAACACCAACATCGTTTCCGAGTTTTCGCGGGCAAGCAAACGAGTCGCTAGTCCCGAGATACCTGCCGTCCGCCAAAACGTCACCGACGTGCCATCCACAAGCGCCAGCGGTTCGCCATGCGCCCGATCAAACAGCATGATTTGCGAATAAAGCGATTTGTAAGGAGCTTGAGCAGTCGGGAAATAAGTGAAGGCTTTCACGCCAATGAACTCGTTGCCCCAAGATGGCAGCACGGCAAAGGCGTCATGGTTTTCCTCGTCTTCATCTAGCAGAAAAACCTGACGCGGCGGCATTTTGAATTCCCCCGCATACGCCTCACCAAGAGCATCGACGAGAGCGGGATAACTGAGAGCAGCGTGGACTTGTTCGGCGGTGATGACTTTCATGAGTGGAGCAGTTCGATGGCTGTTTGGTGTGCAGTTGTGGAAAAGAGTTACTACATTCCTTACATCAATAGCTACGCCCCCAGAGGGCATGAGTGGCGGCTTGCTGACCGGTTAGAAAACACTTACCACTGGAAGATTGTGGCAGAGAAACCGAAGGCAAGGGGATGCAGCGGATCGTGATTTTGTGCTGTTTCGAGAGGATGTCCTCTTGTTCGGGAGTCCCCGCCCATGGGGTGTAGAGCCAACCGGGATTTTCCTTCGACCAATGATCATGGAATGCCTCCAGCGAATCACATGGGGTGATATGCGCATCGCGGAAAGCGGTGGATCGATCCAGCAATGCATGGTGGATGCTATCGAGTATCTCGGTCGCGCTGCGGAGAAAGTCGTCTTTGACTGGGAAATCTTTTACGGAAACCGCTTGGTCGCGGCGTTGCACACAAATTTTGCGGGTCTCGATATCGCGCGGGCCGATCTCGATTCGGATAGGCACGCCTTTTTTGATCCACTCCCATTTTTTCACCCCGCCGCTGAGGTCGCGGGTATCGACGTGAACTCGCAGAGGCTCACCATGGTAGATTTGGTGGCGAAGAGTTTCGGCCAATGCCTGACAAGAGGCGATGACAGCATCACGGGTGTCGTCCTTCGGCGTAATGGGTATAATCACGATCTGCTGAGTGGCCACACGCGGTGGAAGAATCAGTCCGTCATCGTCCGAATGCGCCATAATCAAGGTGCCAATGAGACGAGTGGAAACCCCCCACGATGTGGTGTGAGCAAGCTGCACTTGGCCGTCGCGACCTGTGAACGAGATGTTCTGCGCCTTGGAAAAATTCTGTCCGAGGTAATGCGAGGTGCCTGCTTGGATGGCTTTGCAATCTTGCACCATCGCCTCCACGGTTAGGGTCATGTCGGCACCAGGGAATCGCTCGTTTTGAGTCTTCTCACCGGGGATCACCGGAATAGCGAGGTGATCGCGTAGAAATTCCTCGTATAGCCCGTGGATCATCCGGGTTTCAATGATCGCTTCATCCCGGGTCTCATGCGCGGTGTGGCCTTCCTGCCAGAGAAACTCGGCAGTGCGCAAAAACAATCTCGGCCGCATTTCCCAACGCATCACATTCGCCCATTGGTTAATCAGTAACGGAAGATCGCGATACGACTCAATCCAGCGAGCGAAAGCAGCGCCGATGATTGTTTCCGAGGTCGGACGGATGACATATGGCTCGGCCAGTTCACCAGTCGGAATCATGCGGGTTTTCCCTGTCGCCTCATCCTTCACCACTTCCAGTCGGTGGTGCGTGACCACCGCGCATTCAGTGGCAAATCCTTCCGCGTGCTCAGCCTCTTTTTCAAGATACGAAAGCGGGATAAGCAACGGGAAATACGCGTTTTGATGGCCGGTAGCTTTAAATTTCCGGTCAAGCTGCTGTTGGATAAGTTCCCAAATCCCATAGCCCCACGGCTTGATGACCATGCACCCGCGGGTCTCCGAATTCTCGGCAAGATCGGCGGCTTTGATGACTTGTTGATACCACTCGGGGAAATCCTCGGTGCGGGTCGGGGTGATGGCGGTCTTTTCGGTGGACATGATGACTGGCGAAATAGGAATCACGGCGCGGCCCAAAGAGCATCAAAAATCTCTCAAAACGACGAGTTTCCTTGCATCGACCCAAGAAACAATCGCCCGCCATCATTTCGAAAAAATGCTACGCTGGATGTTTGACAGCCGCCCAGGAACTCTGCTTACTTGCCTTGTTGAGCCTCTAAACCCTTGCGCGCATGAGCGAAAACGAAAACCAACCAACTCCACCTTCTAAGCTAACTTCAAGTGTACCTCTCAACAAGGACACCATGCGCGTGACGTTGAAGAGTCAAAACCCTGCGCGCTTGAGCGAAAACGAAAACCAATCACCTCCTCCGTCCAAGCAAACTTCAAGCGTGCCTCTCAAAAAGGAAACCGTGCGAGTGACCTTGAAAGCCGCCGATTCTCCGCCTGCCGTGCCATCTTCGGCGATTCCATTGGCACCACCGGTGAGACCTCCCATGCCAACCATGCCGCCCACGGCGACGGCTCCTTCTGTAACCTCACGACCAACGACTCCGTCACCAACGGTTCCAGCCCCAACAGCTTCGCTCCGCATGGCAGGTGGTCCTCCACCAGCACCTGCCCCTGGTGTGCCCGCACCTACAATTCCACTCCGCAAAGCTGGCGCTCCTACCGTCGGCGCACCAGTTCCGACCATTCGGCTTGCAACATCCACCGCGCCCATCGGAGCCCCGTCAGCTGCACAAGCACCCGGAACAACACCCTTCGGTGCTCCAACAGTGGCTCTCAAAACCGCCACGCTACCGCTCTCTTCGTCTCCACCTACAATCGCGCTCAAGCCCGGCACCAAACCAAGCCTTCCTGGCACAGCCCCCACACTCCCGAAAGCCACCGTCCAACTTCAGGCACCGACCCAGCCGCTTGGAACTTCGTTCCCCACCGCCTCAAAGGTCGCGACACTCGCTGTGGAGGATGAAGAAGAGGAAGAAGCCAACGTCGGTGTTGTCAAAATTCTGGCCGGTGTTGGATTCGCCGCTGCCGTTTTGGTTTTGGTGTTCCAGCTCATGCTCTCCAAAATCTGGATCTCTGCTGAAGACAATCCAAGACTGGACGACTGGTCCCAGCTGATCGAATAACTCACCACACTTTATACCATCATGGCCTGGCCCATCATCAACACCCTGCTTGCAGCTGCCGTCCTTTATCTGGCCTACGCAACTGGTGCACTCCCCACTGGCGTGGTCTCTGATCCACCGGTGGTTGCTAGTTCACCAGCTGTCACAAGTCCACCTGCGGCCGAAATTCCACCTGCGGCTGAAACTCCAGCGGTTTCCGAATAACCTAGCGCGCCGTAATCCTGACAGACCCGCACTTGACGTATCCGGCTTCCCAGCCCAAAGTCAACTCATGGCTCTTAACCTTACCGACGCTAATTTCCAATCCGAAGTAATTGACTCCAACGTGCCCGTCCTAGTGGACTTCTGGGCTGAGTGGTGTGGTCCCTGCAAAATGATCGGTCCCGTGATCGACCAAGTTTCAACCGAACTCGACGGCCAAGCAAAAGTCGGCAAGGTGAACGTAGATGAAGCTCGCGACCTCGCTGTCAAATACAACGTACGCTCGATTCCGCTGCTCTTGTTCTTCAAAAACGGCGAAGTGAAAGACCAAATCGTCGGTGCCAGCGTCACAAAAGAACAACTCAAGGCAAAACTGCTGGCGCTCGCTTGATCAATTTCCATCCTTTTAAAAACCGGCTCAGAAAATCAGGGCCGGTTTTTTCGTATCATCTCCTAACAAGTTTGAGCTGGCGTCACATTTCATGCCATCTCAACAGGGCCGCGGCGGCAGCGGGCATGACGAGAAAACTGGATGAGGGTTCTATCTCGTGCTCTCCCGCTTTCAGCGGCGTTTTTTTCTCCGTTTGGGCGGTGTGAATGGCCGACCTTTGCTCTTCGCGTGTTTGCCCACCCGTAGGCCGGGAGCCACCACACGGGGAGCTTTCACGAAGGGTTCCGCCGCTTCTCGCTCCGCCGTCTCGCGCTCCTCGTCAGCTGCGAAACGCTTATCCCAATCGGCCAAAGCGGCCTCGTATTCGCGCTGGGCGATTTGCTGGCAAATGGGAGAAAGATAATACGCCACGAATTCCGGATCCTTCGCCAACTCGGGATCAAGCTGATTGACGTGATGAGGTTTCGGCGGTTTGGGCTTAGGAAACCGGTAATCTTCGCGCCGTGGTATGTAGGGCTCCATGAGTTCCTTCATCGCTCGCACACTCGGTTTTTTTTGATAAAGCCGCCAAACCAGTTGAAATCCATGATCCAGCGACCACTGCTCACGCGTCGGAATCAAATCCAGCTCTTCCGGCGTGCTGGTTGAGACAATCTCGAGGATTTTCTCTTTTTCCTCCGGCGTAAATTTCTTCGAAAATTTCTCCTCTGCTTGCTGCTTAAAGCGCTCCGGATCCAGCGCCTGAAACTTCAGCAGCGATACATACGCGCGTGTCACCCCGAATTCCTCTGCCAGCTGTGGCTGTTTTTCCCCCGCCAACACTCGGCGGGTGATTTCGTCGCGCTGCTCCTGATTGAGGCGTTTCTTCGGAATGGATTCGGCCATGGCAGACAAAAGTTAAAGAAACCACCGTCCGGAGATCAACCGCGAACCGCCAGTCTTGCAGGGATCTTGAGCGATTTTCTCACCTCAGATACTGCTCAATCATCCCGCCACACGGTCCAAGCTCTTGCTTTCACCGCCGATCTGTGACTTCCTAACACGCCTTATGACCGCCACCCCAGACTCATCCATCCCGCCCATCTGCCAGGAATTAGGCCTCGAAGTCCCGATCTCCGGGATCGATCGCGAACTTCGCAAACTCTGGGAACAGGACGAAGCACGGACCAATGCCTCGTTGATGAATCTCGTCGTCTATTCCGAGAAACCCGGAGCTTTGCTGGAAAACTCCGCCATCATCCGCAATCTCACCACGGAACACGCTTGCCGCGCCATTCTCGTGGAAATCAATCGCGCCGAACCTCTGCCAGACGTGCGCGCATGGATTACCGCCCATTGCCACCTAGCCCATGGCCGGAAATCGGTCTGCTGCGAGCAAATCGCCTTTTATCTAACCGGTAAAGTCACTGGGCGTTTCCGCAATACCGTGTTTGCCCACCTCAACTCGGATCTTCCGCTCGTCTTCTGGTGGCAGGGCGAACTCTCCGAAATTCTAACCGAACGCCTAGTCAGCGTGATGGATCGCCTCATCATCGACAGCTCTTCTTGGGCCGATCCCGCGTCCTCGTTCCAACTCATCGAGGAAGCCGCACTTTCTAACTGCGACCTCATTCTACAGGACCACGCATGGACACGCACCTGGCAATTCCGTCTCGGCGTTGCCAGCATCTTCGATGATCCGGCCGCCCAGCACGCCCTGCCTGAAATAGAAGCGGTGGAAATCACTTTTCACCCAGCACACCGTAATAGCGCCCTACAACTCCTCGCCTGGCTCGCTATCCAAGCCGGATGGAAAAACGCAACCGACGGTGTCCGCTTCGCCTTCGTAGCCACCTCAGGCACGTCCATTTCCGTCGTCCTCAGCGAAGACCCCGACGGACCGCCACTTTCTTCACTGGTCCTGCGAGCTGGAGACAAAACAGCGCGCATCTCCCAGTCCGCCGGCGCTTCACACGTCGAACGAATGATCGATGCGCCACGATACCACGTCACCTCGCTTTCACCCGCCGACCCCACGTCACCCGAGGAACTCGTCGGCTTACAACTCGCACGCGGCGGACAAAACTCGTTGTTTAAAAAAATCCTGCCGCAGTTCCGACGAATGTTGCAGCACTTGTAAATCTAACGGGAATTTAGGGATTTGCTTTTTCACTAGGGCGGAAAATACCCGCCAAGCCGGAAGCGAAGATGGACGAATCTGAAAAAATTGTTGTTCAAACCCTCACCCGCAAGTCTCGCATACTCCACAGCAACCCCTTCGCCCCGCTGCCGCTTCCTCGCATCGCACGCGCCCCGTCCTTGCGCTTCGGCCCGAAGCGCTCTCGCGCATTCGCAAACGCCTCGTTCACAAACTCCTTGCTGCCAATCACCGCGCCGTCCGTAAAATACCGCACACGGCATCGCAGCATCTTCGCCATTCCAAGATCTTTGAGCGTGGTCTCGTTGTCCTTACTTTCTAACATCTCCGCTGTGTTCATCGTGCTCTGACCCAAACCGTTTCCTTTCCCCGCCACCTCGGCTCGCCCCGGTTTCCTGCCTAACGCCAGTCCCATCAACCGTCGATACAAGCGCGATACTTCCAGCCATTTCCCGGAACCAAATGCCACTCCCTGATCGCAATAATACGCTCGTACCAAGCCTTCGCGCGCCTTTTTTCCATTCCCTTTCTTTCCACCGCCCACCGCTTCGCCATAACCGCTCCAGCGATAATCCGCCGGATCTTTGACCATGCCTGCCCTGACTGGATTCAAATCGATATAAGCCGCCATCGTTCGCGCCGCAATTCCACTTTCCACGATCACGCTCTTAAATCGCTCTTCCCACAGCGTCCCAGTCCGCGCATGCGTCCGGTTGAACCAGCGCGTAAAACGGATCAACAAACCCTTCATAAACTGACTCAAACTGTGCATCCGGTAGCAAAACCGCGCATGAACTTCAGCCCCCCAAGTCTCATTCTTGGTCCTCCTCGCCTCCAATAATTCCTCTGCCACTTCCGCCACAAAAGCCTCGGAATAAAGCGCGGATAAGCGCTGCAACAGTTCCTTGTCAGACAGCCCACCCGCCGCCATCGGCGGCACTTCCAAGAGCAGATGGAAGTGATTGGACATCAAGCAATAAGACAGCACCCGACACCCTGAAAAGTTCTCATACATTCGCAAATACATCCGGAACGCCTCACATTCCCGTTCCTCAAAAACAAACCGCCGGTCCACCACCCGCGAAATACAATGGTAAATCGCCGGCTTCGAAACCGAATCCCCCCATTCCGCTAACCACCTCGCTCTTCTCACCCACCCACCCTGTCACCACAGCGGAAAGACGCAAGATTTTTATGTTTTTTTATCTGTCATTTTGTGTTAACCATTTTGTGTTAATTATGCTGAGATCGTGATTTCCCTGCCCGAGATTGGTGCCGAACTCCCCCTCGCCGAACTCTACGAAGTATGAATGCCAAAAAATGGGTTTCAACACCCAGGCGGGGTTTTATGCCCGCTTGGCTCCCCCCGCTCACTTCCCGCTCCATCCGCCGCCGAGGGCTTTGGCGAGAGCGGCAAGGGTGATCCGCTGATCGGCATCGATCTGCGCGAGCATGAGTTGCACACGCAGCACGGTGCGCCCGGCTTCGACCACTTCAAGATAACCGCTCAAGCCCTTGTCATAACGTTCCTGCGAGATGCGCTGGGTGTCTCGGGCGCTGGCAAGCGCTTGCTCGAGCGCCGTGCGGGAACCCGCGAGTCCTTTGAGATCGATCAAAGCGTCCTCAACCTCACGCAGCGCGACCAGCAAGGTATTTTTGTAAATGGCAAGCGCTTCGTCACGACGGCTGATGGATACCTGATAGTTTGATTTGTTAGTCCCACCATCGAAGATCGGTGCAGCAATGCCGGCACCGAGCGATAACACGCGGTTTTCCCAATCCAGAAAACTTTTCACATCCACCGACTCGAATCCTCCGCCAGCGCTGAGGCTGAAATCCGGATAGAATGAGGCCACGGCCACACCGATGCGGGCATTGGCGGCACGCAGGTCTTGCTCGGCAGCGCGAACGTCGGGCCGTCGGTTGAGCACCTCGGTAGGGAGCCCGGCGCGTAGAGTTGGCAGCGCGGACTTCGATGTGCTGCTGGCGATGGAAAAATCCGACGGGCGATTTCCACAAAGCACGGCGAGCGCATGTTCGGCAGACCCGCGTTGCCGCTCGACGATAGCGACGTCGTTGCGGGCGAGCTCAAGCTCAGTGCGAGCTTGGCTGGTCGCGAGGCCATCGATGAGTCCGGCGTCGGCCTTACTTTGTTCGAGTTCCAGAGTGTTTTTACGGCTCTTGATTGTTTCCTGAAGCACGATTGCCTGTTGATCGAGACCGCGCAGCAGGAAATACTGGCGGGCGACTTCTGCGGCGACGCCGAGACGCAGGGAATCGAAAAGCGCTTCGCTGGCAGCGGCTTGGGCGTTAGCCGCTTCTAACAAACGTTTATTACGCCCCCAAAGATCCGGATCGTAAGCGAGATCAAATGTGCTGCGGTAGCGCTCGGATTGAAGTGGCATAGAGATTCCAGCAGGCAACTGCGAACCGGCGACATCTTGCGAGCTACGATTCAACCCGGCCGAGCTGTTGAGATCGAGTGTGGGAAACATGCGCGCCCGATCCACACCCACCAGGGCGCGGGCGGTATCCACCCGCGATTTGGCTGCTGCCAGATCGTTGTTCGCAGCCAAGGCACGGTCCACCAAGCGCGTGAGTTCGCTATCTTTAAAAAGCCGCCACCAATCGTCCGGCAAGCGGGTATCGGGTGTTGCTTGGGTTTCCTTCCACTTCGCTCCACCACTGAAACCGGGAAGCTGAAAATCCGGGCCGAGCGTGCAGGAGTAAAGCGCGAGCACTGCGAGCGGGATAAAATGGAGGATCTTCATGAATGATCGATTCTAGCTCGTCAGGCGTGTGTCAAAGCTTCTTGAAACGCCACGATTAACGTCTCAATCGGCTCCAGACCACAAGAAACCCGTAACAAATTCGCGGATACTCCACAAGCTTCCGCCCATTCCAATTCATGATAATGGGCCAGCATCACATACGGACAAACCAGCGTGAAAGGCACCCCGAAACTCGGCCCTTTGCTCAAGCGCAGCGCATCATAGACCTTCGGCGTTTTTTTCGGAGCTTTGAGCACAAAAGAAAGCAACCCACCGTAGCCACCATCCTTGCGCATGACCGCATCATAATTGCGCCGGTCGCCCAAGGAAGGATGCCAAACTTGCGCCACTGCCGGATGATTGGCTAACCATTCGGCCAGCTCCAGACCATTGGCATTCACGGTTTGCATCCGTTTTGCATAACCGTTGATGTTGTAGAGCAGAACTTCCGCGTCGCCGATATATAGCGGCGCGGTTTCCGCGGCATCGATAGCCAACGATTCGCAAAGCGTTTCAGAAAAAGACGAATCCGCACGCACGGCCGCCATTCCCGCCATCACATCACCCGCACCCGAAACCCACTTCGTTAGACTGCCCGTCACCACATCGGCAAAACGCAGGGAATCGACATTCAACGGACCGCTCGCGGAATCATCGACAATCAAGGGCGTGGCCCCTTCGCTGCAGGCTTGTGCCACACGCGCCAAATCAACGGATCGCAACAACGGATTGCTCGGCAACTCGGTGAACACTCCGGCAAATTCACCCTGGCGGATCCTCATCAACGCCTCATCGAACGATTCGCCGAAGGCTTCGTTCAAATAGACCACCCCGTGGCCAAAATGCTCCTGCACTTTCAGGCAATCGACGTATGGAAACTCCAGTTGCAACGTCTTCTTGCCATTGGCCACTCCCGGAAGCGCCCTCAATACCGAGGTGATGGCCGCCATGCCACTGGCAAACACGAAAGTGTTTTCCGGAGTCGATCCGGTAAACTTCGTTACTGCCCTGGCAATCAAATGAGACTTGGAACCCTCGCGCATGTTTCCATCCAAAAAATCCTGTGCCTGTCGGCTGCTGACGATCTCACCGGAAAACCGCCAGTAAGAATTGGCCGCCGCCTGCGCCTTGGCGGGCACGACCAATGCCTGCAAGCCATGGAAACTCGCCGTGCGCACGGCCGTTTCCGCACGACGCTCCACCCAGCGGTGCGCTCGCTGCACGGAGGCACGGGTCGGCAACACGATCAGTTCCTCGTTTTCTCCCGCCACCTCCGCCTTTGCGTTATTGAACAAACGCTCCACCGTGGGATGCCTGAAAAACCGCGGATATCCCATTCGCAGCCGTTTCAGTACTTTGTCGCGCCCTTCCTCATAACCCACCACCGCATCCCAAGTCGGCAGGCAAACCGAGCACGCATGAGGAGAATCCGGCAGCGGCTGCCCCAGATCCTTCTCCTGCCAGGCCGGCTCGGTTGATAGGTCACGCGTCACGCCTCTTCCATGCCCCGCCGGAGCTCTTTGGGCAAGTCGGATCGAACAAATCACGAAGAACGCGAGAATGCCGCAGTCCGCGATTCAGCAACTCATATCCCGCGACTCATTGTGGTCATTTCGTGAAGTTGTATTCGGTTCGGAATGAATCTCCCATTTCCCATCCGGTTTGATTTCCAAGCTGGAATCGTAGTGGAGGCGTGATTCACCGTTTTTCGCGAGAATGACGACCCCGATATTCCGGGCGGTGAGCATTTCGAGGATCGCGGAGATCTGGGACTTGGGCAAGGAACTGCCCGGACGGTCGAGAAACACGAAAGCTGGTCGGGCGATGAAAATCCGTGCGATCGACAACATGTGCTGTTCGCCAATGGAGAACACATCATCCCAGTCTTTTTCCGCATTAAGTCCACCGGCGCGTGCGATGGTGGATTCCAGCCCGAGGTGGTGCAGAACGATCATGATTTCCGCATCTTTCGTGACCGACTCCAATCCTGCCCGCACCAACACATCGCGCAACGGGCCAGGCGGCAAATATGGGCGCTCCGGCAGGAACAAAATATCATCCAATCCAGGACGCGTGATACTTCCGCTGCCAGATTCCCAAACGCTGGCGGTCGCGCGGAACAATGCCACCTTCGGCGCATCATCAGTCCCCGAGATCAACCACCGCGAGCCACGGCGAATTTCAAGGTTGAGATCATCCACAAGAACTCGCGAGCCATCGCAGGTTTGCAGCGTCACATTTTCATAACAAACCCGATCCGGATCCTCTAACATCTGAATCGCACAAGGAGTGGTTTGATGGGCATTTTCGATCGCATCACTGAGCATGTGAAGCCGCGCGGTGACGGCGGTGAAGGCCGAAATGGATTGAAACTGCGTCACAATCAGTGAAAAAGCACCTAGCAAGGTCGCAAACGCCATGGTGGACTGCGTGATCACCCCGAACTCGACCTGACTTGAAATAAACAGTGGGGCGATCATGAGTGCCGGAATGATTTGAATGAAATAGTTGTAGCCACTGGTGAAAAACCCGAGGTTGCGATTGATGCGGATCAACCTGCGGAAGTTGTCGGCCAAGGCATCCAAGCGCTTTTTCAAACGCGCTTTAAAACGTCCTTCACGGTGAGAAAGGGCGATCGATTCGGAGTTTTCCCGCACATGGATCAGATCGGCGCGAAAATTCGCTTCCATGTCGAACTGATGATAGTTGAGTCGAATCAACTGCTTTCCTAACAAAATCGTCAAAGCCGAGCCGCAAATGGCATAAACCACCGCCACCGTGAAGAGGCGAGGACTGATCGTCCACAAAACGCCGGAAAATGAAACAGCTGTTAGGGTGCCATTGATGATGAGCAGCAGAAATGACAACGTGGTGGTCGTGAATGCCCGGACATCCTCCGAGATTCGCTGGTCGGGATTGGCAACTCCCGTGGCGGAATCGAGCCGATAGTATGCGCGCTGGGTCAGATAGGCTTCTGTGAGCCGCCAAGTGAGTTGCTCGCGCCACAAGATGCCAAGTCGCTCCTCGGTGTAACGATAAAGCACAGCCACCACCGTCGAGGCGATGAACACCAACGCATACAAAAGCGCCTGTGCTTGAAACGCAGTGAGATTCTTGTTTTCGATCGCCGACATGAAATCCCGACCGACATAGCTATTGAGCACATTCAGCCCGTTGATCGCAACCATCATGACCACCAAGATCGCAGCGAAAACCATCGCTTTGGGACCTTGTTCAGACCGAATCAACATCTGAAGCGCGCCGCGAAAGCGCTTCCAGGTGAGGCGAATCAGTTGCTTTCGATTCGTGGACATCCAGTAGGGAAAAGAGGCGGTTTAGACATGTGATATTACGGAAGATTCAATTACTTTCCGCCGGGGGAAATCGCAGAGATGAGTTGAAAAGGCAAAAAGAATTCCCGGCAACTTGAGAATGCGGCGTGACTTGTGACAACCTCCCCATTGAGAATTGGTTATCCCGATTGCCATTTGCGGAAGCAAGTGACTTTTTCCGCCAATGAAAAACAAAAACACCCGAGCTTTCGCCCGGGCATTTTCGGAAAAACCAATCGGCAAACTTGCGATTAGCGGGAGTAAAGCTCGACGATGAGCTGCTCGTTGACGAGCGGTTCGATATCGCTGCGCTCAGGCACCCGGGAAACCGTTGCTTCAAGCTTATCCTTGTCCACTTCGAGCCAATCCACCGTCGGCATCGCCTGGGTGAGATCAGTCATGCGGAGGGCGAGTTGCTGAGAAGATGGCTTGGCACCGACTTTGATCATGTCGCCGGGCTTGACCTGGAAACTTGCGATATCAACGCAGCGACCATTCACCAGAACGTGGCCGTGATTGACGAGTTGGCGGGCGGCTTGACGGCTGTTGCCGAAACCAGCGCGGTAGCAAACATTATCGAGACGGGTTTCCAGAAGTTGGAGCAGAATCACACCCGTAACGCCACGACGGCGAGCGGCTTCCTCGTAATAGCCACGGAATTGTTTTTCGAGCACACCGTATTGGAAACGGAGTTTCTGTTTCTCGCCAAGGGCGACGGAATATTCGCTCTTCTTCTTCCGACCGGCGCGCACACCGTGCTGGCCTGGTGGAAAATTACGGCGTTCGAATGCCTTCGATGGGCCGAAGAGAGAAACGCCGAAACGGCGGCTGATCTTCGCGCGGGGACCTGTGTAACGTGCCATGATGGAGTAATTCTAAAATTGGGATTAAACGCGGCGAGCCTTCTTCGGACGGCAGCCATTGTGTGGGATCGGAGTCACATCGCGAATGGAAAGGATTTCAAGACCCAGACCTTGCACGGCGCGGACAGCGGATTCACGGCCGGAACCCGGACCCTTCACGCGCACGTCCACTTCCTTCAAACCATGGCCCATCGCTTGACGGCAGGCGTCTTGCGAAACCACTTGCGCGGCGTAAGCCGTGCTCTTGCGGGAACCTTTAAAGCCCATCTTACCGGCACTTGACCAACCAATGGAGTTGCCGTTGGCATCCGTCACGCTGACGAGAGTGTTATTAAAAGTGGCAGTCACGTGGACGATGCCGCGAGTCACATTCTTGGCACCTTTGGCCTTGTGAATCTTGATTTCTTCTTCACCTCCGCCGATTTCGGCAAAGATGTCTCGTTTAACTTCCTTTTTCGGCGCGCCTTCGATGGCAGCCGCTGCGGGAGCAGCAGGCGTAGAGGCGGCTGCTTCAGGAGCAGGAGTGGTGGCGGGTTCTGGAGCTGCTACGGGCTCAACTGCCGACTCTACGGCAGCATCTTGGTTGGTTTCTTCGGACATGAGTGGTTCTTAAAAATTATTTCTTAACACCCACGGTCTTTTTCTTGCCCTTGCGAGTGCGGGCATTCGTCCGTGTGCGCTGGCCGCGTACTGGCAAACCACGCTTGTGACGAATGCCGCGGTAGCAGTTGATCGATGTCAAACGCTTCAATTGTGACTGACGCTCACGGCGAAGATCACCTTCGACCATGATCGATTCGGATTGAATCACCTGCGCGATGCGGACGAGTTGGTCCTCACTGAGTTGACCAGTGCGGATGTTCGGGTCGATCCCTGCATGTTCGAGGATTTTGGCGGCCGTTGGGCGGCCAATGCCAAACATATAGGGCAGAGAAGCTTCGATGCGCTTCTCATTGGGGATTTCAATGCCTAGGATACGTGCCATGATGTGCGGGAATTTCGCGTGAACGCAAAGGGACTTCAGACTGCTCTGAAGACGCTGCGGGGCGGGTGGTTTAGCAGACCGCCGGGAGCTGGCAAGCGGGAAATGGAAAAAATCTCGGTTTTACTTCAAAGCACCTCTGTGAAGCTGAATCCATCCGGGGGAAATCACTCCGCTTTTGGCTTTGGTGCGGCGGCCGGTGCCGGAGCGGCACTTTCGGTTTTGCCGGAACTGCCTTCTGCTTTGGCCCCGGCTTGGTAGGAGGTCGAGCGGTAATCCGTCTGATAGAAACCGGCTCCTTTGAAGATGATGCCACCGCCGGTGCCAAGCAATCGCCTTAACTCGCCTTTGCATGCTTCCTCAGGGCACTCAGAGAGTTTCGCATCGTTCATGCTTTGGAACACTTCAAAGCGTTTCCCACATTTTTGACATTCATAATCGTAATTCGGCATAGCTATTAAAGACAGCCGTATCACGTTTCCGAGCCCGCGCAAGCCCGGTATGCGCTGCGCAAGTGAAGGTGGATTTCGCGTGCCGTTGCCGATTTCATCTGCTTAAGTCCGCTCCATGGCTGCCCGCACCAAAACTGTCGCCTCAATTACCATCGAAAAATTCTTTGATTCGCATGCCGAAGCACTCGGTTTGGTTCTGCAGGGCAAACGCGTCGGTTTCGATCGCCCGATCAGCGAATCCGCCATGAACCGTCCAGGCCTCGCGCTCGCCGGGTTTTTCTCCTATTTCGCATGGAAACGCGTGCAAGTGCTCGGGAATTCTGAGCTCTCTTACCTGCGCAAACTGCCGGAATCCATGCGATTGGATCGCTTCCGCCGGATGTGTGATCGCGGCATCCCCTGCATCATTGTGGCCCGCGATTCGATGATGGATGCCGAGTTACTCGCGGTGGCCAACAATCACTCGATCCCGGTATTTGGCACGTCCATGGTGACGATGAATTTCCTCAACGCGGCGACCATCCGGTTGGAGCATGATTTTGCGCCCAGCGTCACTCTGCACGGCTGCATGGTGGATATGCGCGGGGTCGGCGTGCTGATCATCGGCAAGAGCGGATCGGGAAAATCCGAAACCGCCATCGGCCTTTTGGAACGCGGCGCATCACTGGTAGCGGATGACATGGTGCGCATCAAATACGTCGGTGGTGAACTCGTCGCCAGCTCGCCGGATTTGTCCCGTGGCTACATGGAAATCCGTGGCATCGGCATCGTCAACGTCGCCAACCTCTACGGCCTTGCCTCGATCCGCCCGGAGAAGCGCCTTGACCTCGTCATCACCCTAAAACCTCATGCCGACCTCAACGAGGTGGACCGTCTCGGCATGCAACAAAAAACTCACGAGATTCTCGGCCAGCAAGTGTCACACGTGGAAATTCCGGTCGCACCAGGCCGCGATACCGCCCGTATCGTGACCATTGCCGCGCTCGACCAACAACTCCGCCGCCTCGGCTACAACATGGCCGACGAGTTCAACCAACGTCTGCTCAACCACATGGCCAGGGATAAATGAACCTCAGATCACTCGGGACCAAAGCACCTTGAGGTAGCGGGATTCCGGGTAATTGGAGAGTGTGGGATGATCTGGGCCGGCTCCGGTGCGATCAAAAGTTTGCAAGCGCATATCGCGACGGTGGGCGGAAGTGATCACGATCTGTTCAAACTCGCCTGCGCTCAGCATGCCGGAGCACGAACACGTCACGTAAAGTCCTTCGGGAGCGACGAGCTGTAAGGCGAGCTTGTTGAGATCGGCATACTTAGCCGTGCCGATTTCATCCTCGCGGCCGTGGATGAACTTTGGGGGATCGGCGATCACCAGATCCCAAGTCCGGCCGTTTTCAATCATCGTACGCGCCCACGTGAAGGCGTCGGCATGGGTGAATTTAACCTTCGCGTTATTGAGATTGGCATTGCGTTTCGCCATTGCGATAGAGACCTCATCCAAGTCCACACCGGTGACATCCTCCGCCCCTGCGAGAGCAGCGGAGATTCCAAAACCGCCGGTATAACAACAAAGATCGAGCACCGTGCGGCCGGCTGCTAGAGAGCCAAATCGTTTGCGGTTGTCCCGTTGATCGCAGAAAAATCCGGTTTTGTGGCCTTGGCTGAAATCGATTTCGTAGCGGACTCCGTGTTCGCGGATTTTCACCGAACGCACGGGATCGGACTCCACGCCACCGGTGCGCGGGATGTTTTCGACGCGGGCAAGTTCCTGATCCACGGAAACGACTAAGCGTTTTGTCCCGAAACATTCGTGCAGCAGCGGCAACCAATTCGGCAATCGCTGCCATGCCGCGAGATTGGTGATTTCCACCGATAGCACATCGGCGAATTTATCCGCCACCATACCCGGCAGGAAATCCGCATCGCCGTGAATCGCTCGATAGCTGTCGGTTTCCGCGTCGAGTTTGAAGGTTTCACGTCGGAGTTGCGCGGCCCGGCGGATGGCAGTTTCAAAAAACGATTCGTCAATTTCTTCCAGCGAGTGGCTGACGATGCGCAGCGGCATGCGCGACTTCGGGTTCCAGAGTCCCCAGCCAAAGCGCGTTCCTTCCTTGCCGATGACTTCAACGAAGTCGCCGGGGCGGGCATCCCGGGAAACCTCGCCGATCATCTTGGGCCAGATCGACGGGTGGAAAGTGATGTTTTTGATTTGAACAGTCGGCACGGCCGAAACATCGCCGCACGGGTATGAAGATGTCCATCGTTTAACGCTGCGTTTAGTTTGCAAGACGTTCGGTTTTCAGGAAAGGTGCGCGTTCATGAAAATGCACCGCATCCTCGCCGAAGCCTCCGCCGGCATTGTGAAATCCGTGTTCAAGGAGCATCGGGTGCTCGATCACGCACTCGCCGCCGCCTTCGAGGAAAACCCGAGATGGGGCAAGCGCGACCGTGGATTCATCGCGGAAACCGTCTTTGAAGTGGTCCGCTGGCGGCGCGCCCTCGGATTTCTGGCCGATAGCGAGGAAGCCAACGCTATCTGCGCCGCACAGTGGGTCCGCATGGGCTACGAAATCCCCGAATGGTGGACGTTCAAAGGCCTCAGCGCCGATGAAATGATCACTCGCGAAGCGGATCTCGCCGCGCAACCGCGCGTCATCCGCGAGTCGATCCCGGATTGGCTGGATCACCTTGGCGTGGCCGAATTGGGTGATGCCTGGGATGCTGAAATCGCTGCCCTCAATCAACGCGCCCCGGTATTTCTTCGCGTCAACACCCTGAAAAACACCCGCGAACAAGTCATCGAATGGCTCGCCAGCCATCAAGTGATCGCCACCGAAGTCCCCGGCTTGCCGGACGCCCTCGTGCTGGCTCCCGGGAAAATGTTGCCGAAACCCTTGCGCACCGAGGGCCGGGTGGAAATCCAGGACGCGGGATCCCAACTCATTGCTCCATTGGTCGATCCACAACCCGGCGAACGCATCATCGACACTTGCTCCGGTGCCGGAGGCAAGTCGCTGCACCTCGCCGCGCTCATGAGCAATGAGGGTCGCGTTTTTGCAATGGATGTGGACGCCCACAAACTCGTCGAGCTCGAGCGCCGCGCCAAACGCGCCGGCGCCACCTGCATCAATTCCAAACTCATCTCCGCCACCACTCCCGTCGATTTCACCGATATCGCCGACCGCTTGCTCATCGATGCACCCTGCTCCGGTCTCGGCACCCTGAAACGCCAACCCGACCTCAAATGGCGCTTCAAACCCGCCCAACTCGAACGCGTTCGCAGCATCCAGAAAGAATTACTCGCCACTTATAGCACCATGCTCAAACCCGGTGGCCGCCTCGTTTATGCCACCTGCTCGATCCTGCCGTCGGAAAACCGGGCCGCAGTCGATTCATTGATCGCGAAGGGCGGCTTCACCCTCATCGAAGAACGTCCAGTCTCCCCGGCCGCCACCGGATTCGACGGATTCTACGCCGCTGCGCTGAAGAAAGACGGTTGAGGAAATCCGTAATTATTTCTTAAGCGATTCGACCGGATATTTTTTCTCAATTGCGGTTTCAAATTCAGCCTCGACCGCTTTGCGAAGTTGTTGCCGTTCGGCTTGTTCAAGTTCACCAGCCACGGATTCGAATGGACGGAGAAATGCCGGCTTCAAAGTCATGCAGCGGACAAGGAAAACACCTTCCGGTCTGGTCACCACCTCACTGACTTCGCCCGCTTCTTTCAGTGCAAATCCGATTTCCGCCACTGCCTTGCTAAACGAGTCCATTCCGCCCGCGCTCTCCATCCAACCCACCACACCACCTTTGAATCGACTGGCTGCGTGTTCGGAATAGTCAACGCCAAGCACGGAAAATCCTTGGCCCGGGTGCTTTTTGAGGTCGTCGTTGTTTGAAAACCACTCGCGAGCTTGCTTCATCTTTTCCTGATATTGAGCGACCCTTTCAGGATTCGCTCCCGGATTCAGCCAGAGCACGGCGAGTTGGCGTTTTTCTTTCGATTGATAACGGGCAGAATCAGCCTGATAGATTTCGCGCAAGCGTGACTCCGGAATTTTGGCCGTGGCCACTTCCTTCAACTTTGGGGTGAGCATGGTTTCCTTGAGGCGACTCGATAGGATCCGGGCAATCTCGGCACGGGTCATCGGATCCGCCTCAAGACCTGCATCCAGCGCCGCTTGAGTGAAACTCGCGCGGCGACCAAGCTCTTCCAGCGCCTTCTTCCGGGTATCAGCATCTGTGCGACCTGCGTGTTTTTCCCGCAGATGATAGTCGAGATCTGCCTCGGTGATCAGCACCGAGCCCACCTTCAACAGCACTGATGCGCCGTCCGTTGGGGCCGCCTCACGAGATGACTCCTCCGTAGATGGCTTGCAAGAGATCGCCACTAGCCAAAAAGCCAGCGCGGTCATCCTGATCAAGGGCTGCCTCATTGAGTTAGTTTGCCGATCACCGCGTTGCCGGTGCCACGTTTGAATTCCCACATCAACAAGTGAGTATCCGAACCAGGCAATTCCTGCTGGATGGCCACGGCCTCACCGGAAGTTTGCGCCTGCTTCACACCATCGATGTAAAACACGAGCAAGTCGTCCGCTCCGCCACCGGCGACTTTCATTTCGAAGTCGAGATTGGTTCCACCGGCGACTTCCGCAATGATTCGGCTGGTCTCTCCGGCATTGCTGCCTGAGCTGGCGAGATCACCGCTTGCCTGATCGGTCTGCCAGCTGGCATTGCCTCTGATTCCAAACTTGTTAGTTCCAGCGAGTGTGGTGATGCTCTCGGTGGCAAGTTGACCGGGATCCAGCTTCATTCCAAGTCGATAGAATCGGCTGGATGGCTCGGCAGGCAGGGCTTCGCCCACCAGTTTCAAACCCGTCACGTCATCCGCTTCGGCGAATTTGGCGCTGTTGTCAGCCCATTGATCAAGATTGGCGGATGATTCCACTCCCCAGCTGACGTCCGCCTTGTTGAAACGGCCATGGGTCAGGATCTCGGGTTTGCCATTGGCAATCCGGAAGCTAATCCGATGCGCTGCAAGTTCATCAACGGAATCGAGTCCGAAAGCATAGGCTTGAAGGTGTTTTGCCACGACGTCTTTCGGCATGCCGGCGAGATCCGACAGACTGGTCATGGTCCCATTGCTGGCGGCTTGAAGCCAGCGACCAAAGCCGGCATTGTTTGCTTCAATAGCGGTTTCAGCGGCATAAAGCACCGCTTCGTTGGGATTTCCAAGTTGATAGTGTTCGCGCGAGGCGAGTTGGAACAACACCACCTTCGGACCGCGAGTCAGACCGGCGGCACGGGCCGAGATCACAATTTCCACAGATCCCTGCCCGGCTGGAATCGTGACAGAATCCGGCACTTGCTCGATGTGGGTGCCTTCCTTGGCGGTGCCACCGAGTTTGAGCGCGACCGTCATGCTCTGGCTCAGACTGCCATCACGATGAACACGCAAACGAGCAGACTGGGCGATTGAAGAAACAGCATTCACCTCCACCACACTCAACCAGACCATCGGGTGGTCGGTGATAGTGCGATCGACCGAAGCACCGCCAACCGCATACTTGTGGTGTGGTAGGACCGCCACTTGCACGGTTTTCGTGCCTGAGGTTTTGAGGTCAGGAATCGGGCGCACGGTGATGGTTTTACTGATCTCTCCACGCTCGAAAGTAACAACAGACCTTTTCCCAGCATTATCGGTGGCTCCATCAATCACAAAACTTCCACCAAGCGCACTCTCGAAGAAACCAAGCGGCACATCGAGCGCACCAGACACACCATCGCCACTGCGAGTCACCACAATGGTAAACGGTTGGTCAATCGACTCAGTTAGAGCAGCAGCGGATTGACCAGGAGCCAAGGCAATCTGCACCCCAGATGGGATGCTCAGTCCACCCATGCGGAGGTGGCCTTCCACAATCATTTGGATCAATTCGGAATCACCGATCACCGCGTTTTCCAACACGATTTCCTGAGTTCCGTCACCAGGACGCTGAACAATCAGCACGCTGTCGAGCGTCGGAATCTCCGATGTGAAGTTGGCATCCAGCCTGACGGAAATGAATTGCCGTGCGTCACCTGAGAGCCCCCAGAACAAGGCGGAAAGATCGATGATGTCATTCTCAGCATCGAGATCGGTGATCCGGTCGGCACCGGTATCCAAGCCGCCAAAGACAAATCGATCGGAGCCACCGCCGCCGGTCAGGATGTCATCACCTGCACCGCCGGAAAGGGTGTCATCACTGGATCCGCCACCCAGATGATCGTTGCCATGACCGCCCCGGATGATTTGCGGGCTCGCATTGGCAAGCGCCTTAAGGTTGACGGACTTGACCTCGGCACTGTGATCCCAGATGACCGCATCACCCCACTTGGACTCGAGATAGTCATGCACATCACGGAGTTTTTGTTCAGGCAGGGCTGTTGGATAGACGAGTAATTCCTGTAGCTGACCACCGAAGCTGGAAGACACCAGACTTGTGCCATTGGCCGTGCGACGTGCACCGAGTGTCGGCAACACCGCGCTGAGAGTGACCTTGGCGATGTTCTGTCCGTCATAGGAAATGCCGTATGCATTTTCAAGGACAGTTCCCTCGCGACGGAAAATCGAAGTGGCGTTGCTTCCTGAGACGTTTTCAAATCCGCGAACCGCAATATTATCCATCTGATAGGAAGGAGCCCCGGGATAAGAGATTGCTGCATTAGTGGCACTGATCTGAAGAAAACCACGAGTGGAGGAGAGCAAAGTCTGAGTCTCCTCGGATGTCGGCGCAGACCGATAGGAGGCGAGCACGGTGTGGTTTCCGTTTGCGATGGCTTCATCCTTGAAGAACAAATGGGCCGTGGGAGACTTGGAAAAATCCGCAGAATTCGCATTTATAACTGGCTGATTTCCAGCTATCGGTTGAGTGGCGTTGCGTCCAAAGCCTGAGCGGTCCGCCCAAGTGCTGATGACACTTCCGTTGTTCGTGAGATCCATGCCGTCAAGCCAGAGTGAAGAATCGCTTTTATCCTGCTTGCTCGGAGAAACGACTTTCACGAGCAACTGTCCGGAAGCCTCAACTCCGCCGTCATTCCAACTGACTGGAAGCGTGTATTGGGTGAGATTGTGATCCGCATGAGAGATCGTCAGGCAACCGGATTGTAAATCGGTGAGGGTGAAATTCCGGGTCTCGCCAGGAGCGAGAGCAACGCCATCGGCCTTGAGCACGAAGCCCGGTCCTGCCCCACCGGTGAACTTGACGCTAATGCCTTCATTCGCCGTGTCTGAATCGAGAATATAGAGATAAATCCCAGATTCACCGGATTTCGTGACCCATAATCCTGTGGTCGCGAGTTTCGGGTCGCGATTGCTGATCGTCGGATTAGCGCCGCGGAGGTATTCATCAAGATTGCTCCAACCATCTCCATCGGCATCATCGCCGGAATCCGCGAGATCAGGATTGAGGCCGTAAAGACGCTCCCACCAATCGGGCAGACCATCGCCATCGCTGTCGGTGCTATCACCAGTCACCAACAGATCGAGTCGATAATCACTGCCCCGGCTGGCAAAGCTCAATGCGTAGAATTCCTTGCTGCCGTCCGGCAATGTCGCAGGCGAGCCGTTGATCTTGATTGATTCGATCTTGAAGTTCGTGTTGGACGATCCGATGGATAGAAACTCACCGATCCGCGGCGCGTCTGGAAGATATGCCAATGGCACTTTCAAGGAGTAGGAATACGGTTTGATATCCCCCGTCCCAGTTGGCCTCAACTGGGTTTCGAGAGTCACACGGTTGGACGGGTTCGCTTGGTTGACAAAAGTCATTTCCAAATGACCGGACTGGAGAAGCGCCGTCTGCGCCCCGCCTACTTGGCGAACCTCGCCGTAGAACAAAACGTAGGAGTCAGTGAAACCCACTGCGAAAGACTTTCCAGCTGACAAGCAGAGCAGGAACGCAGTGGCAAAATGTAAGAACAAGTTTTTCATCGGATGGCGAAGATTGGGGATTGGGGCCACGGGTTAGTTTACTGCCCTTGATGGGAAGTGGTCAGGAAATAGAGTTTGATGTCGGTAATGTTGTCAGCGAGATTCTTGAGGCCGGTCAAAGGATCGACATGAAGACCAGCGCCTGGGATGACCAGCATCCATTCGGAGTTCCATACGGAACGGGTAATCAGACGCGAATCCATAATTAATTCACTATCATCTGCTTCAGGATCACCGTTATTATGATACATGCGGAAGTCTCCGTGGCGGCGGATATCTCCGAAAACCCCACCGACTCCATCCAACTTCGGAATGTAACCGGGCAAGGTTAGTGTATTCGGACTGAGGATGAAGGGTGCCGGAATCCGCTGCTCCACGATATTCCACATACGGACGACTGGAAGCGTTGATGTGGAAGTGCGCAGATAGTCATTACCGATGGGAACCATATAAGCACGAGGTGATATGGAAAGTCCCGCATCATTGTAGTTATCCATCCAAACACCCAATCCTTGGATCTTGGTCGCGAAGTTAGCACTGCTATAGTTGTGATCGCCGGCGGCAAGTGGCAGACCAAAAAAGTTTTTACCAGATTCGATACACGAACTGAATCGGATGACGATGCCAGGCTGCACACCTTCCGCAAACGGACGGCAGTAGCGGACAAACTCAGGCATTTGATTGAGATCGGGGACAATCCGAACATTGAGGGCATCCTTCCATCGGACATTACTGGCTGGAGCTTGGTCGACCGCAGCCATGTTTTCTGATTTATTCAGCTCAGCCAGAAGCACGCGCTGGTCCAAGGTAAGGTTGGCCTCAGGGATGCCAAGAGCAAGAATGTTTTCCTTCAGCTCCATGGCCGCCTCGAGTTCCGGATCCAACGAGTGAATACGGAACAATTCACTTCGCATTGAGATTTTCTCATTTTGCGACTGCGGATTGTTAATTCCTAACTGTCCTTTAAGCACGTTGAAATTGGAATTGAGCTGGGAGATAATCGCGGAGAGTCCACCATGCGCCATGCTGGGTTCACCATCGCTCCATGCACCGAGTTGACGTTCCTTCACAATTCTATCCAACAAGGCTCCCGGAGCCGCTGGATGTCCCGGATCAAGACTGGTCTCATAATCGTAAGCCCGCGTTGCCAGCCATGTGTAACGTGCGGCGATATTGAAGGCACTCTGATACTTGCTCATCGCCTCGTTGCGCGAGAGACGGAAGATCATGTCTTGGTAGCGGTTCTTCTGCACTTTTGCGGCAAGAATCTTGTTATATGATTCACGTTCTCGAAGCAGGCGGAAACCTTCAGCCTGCGCGGTGACATAGTCGTGGCGAGACGTTTCCATGTTCTGAGTTGCCGAGCCGATAGCATTGCGCAGCGGTTGTTCATTGCCGGACATGCTTTGGAATTCGTCGATCAAGCCCTCCAACTCGGCGACCTGATCCAGTTGCTCGTTTCTCAGATCAATTTTGTATTCATTGGCCTCACCATCGCGGGTGACGATCGCCACACTCAGTTCTTTCACGGTTTCAGCGACCGCTTTTACGATCAAGGCCACACCTTTGACGCCTGTCAGAATGCCTCTTCCGATGGATGTGAAATCATTGGAGAATCCGTTCACCGTAGGAAGTCCATCATTTACCCCATCTGACACAGATGCAATAACATCGGCGACCTTCTCTACAATACCGAAAGCAGTCTCCAATCCGATCACCGTGTCACTGATCTTTCTGCGAAGACGTGCGATCTCATCGTGATTGCTGTTTTTCGCTTCGAAGATCGCCAACTGGGAATCGATCCTTATGAGCTTGTTCTGCAGATCCGTGATGTATTTGGTGTAGGCGCTAATGGCACTATCCAGTTCGATTTCGGCCGCCAGCATGCTGCCCAAGGCTGCCTGGGTTCTGCCATAGCTGGTCCGTTGACCCCAAGCTACCGGCGCTTGGAATGCGTACTTGGATGCGGTCGTGTACGGTGCGGTGAAGGTGGGTGCTAGGAGCGGGCCGTTCCCATCCGGATCGATCGGTTCGAACTGGTAGTTGTTGGCTCCAATAAGTGCCTTGAATGCCTCAACACGCTGAACGCTTCCCTGTCCGTTCCAAGCGCCGTTGTAGAGATTGATCATCGACTGCTTGTTCATGATTCCTGTCACCTGGCTTGTAACCACATCGAAGGTGACGATGTTGGATGAGCCAGCGGGAGCGGATTTCGATGGAACAATTTGATCAATCCTTGTTTTGTCCAGATAGGCAAAGAGGAGAGTGTCGGGACCGAGGTAGCCCTCGGGGTAGGCCTTGCCAACGCCGATCGTGCCATCGTAAGGGCGTCCAAAAATCTCAATCAGACGATTGCGGAAATCGAGATCTTGAGCCATAGCTTCCTGAATCAGTCCATCGGTATCATCAGCGAGTGATCGAAGTTTATTATCCGCTTGGGTGGCATAGTCGAGGGTCGTAAGGGCATTGCTGCAAGCCGAATTCGCGCGGTCGCGGATTTGCTCAAAGTGGGATCTGCGATCACCGCCAGAACCGTTTTGATACAAATCCAGCTCGATATCGAAAGTCATGGAATCCGCATCGAAACCGAGTGGATTACCGCCGCTATTTGCATCATCCAAGGCAACCTGGATCTCGTGAAGTGCGCCGGAAACTTCGCTGATTTGATCGGCGGCACCAAGGCGATCAATCCGGTCGAGATTTTCCGGGCTATCGATTGGAGTGGCTGCATTTGCGTTTTCAGGAACCAGGGCGTTGGCCACAGCCCAGTCGAAGAATGCACCTTGGCCAGCACGGTGAGCCCATTCGGAGACGCCCCAGGCGCGGGCCGGATCGGCACTGTCAGTATAACCCTGCCATTGGCCGTCTGGATCCTGCGTGTACGCGAGACGGTAGGTCTCACGAACAATATCGCGGCCTGCACGCGCCTTGCTGGATGCTAGACGGGCGAAGGTTTTCTCATCGAGGAAATCGACCTCGAGGACGTTTTGCATGAGGGAATACAACTCGGAGCGGGTCCTCCAACTGAATCCCGGGTGCTGCAGCAGGGTGTAATGCATGTCCAATGCGGAGACTAGGTGACCCCACGAATCTCCGTGACCCTGCGGATAGAGTTTGCGAGCGTCATCCTCGTTGATGAAACCATCCGTATTCACATCATATATGTTGTAGTTGACGTTATACGCGGGCTCACCGAGACCCTTGGCATAGTTCCAGAACATCCGGTTATAGACCGGGTAGCTCTTGAGGAAATCGGTACCACGAAGCAGTGCGAGTTCTTCGTGTTGAAGGTCCGCCTCCATGTTTTGGAAGGCGTGAGTGTAGGATGCCACGCCAACCAGCCCTGAATCTTCGCCAGCATTGATGGTAGAATCCTGCGCATCACTGTAAGCTTCGTTTCCTAGCAGTTCGTATAGCACAGCGAGGCGGGTTGCGGCGAGCAACAGCGCCTGCTTGATGCCATCGGAGGCATTGCCATTGCTGGAGTTGTCGATCGAGAGTTCCCTAGCGCGATCCAAAACGGTGCGATAAAGCTCGATGAGACCGGTGTTTTCGATCACGTTCTTATTCGGATTGAGGGCCACCTTGCCGGCATATGGACCACCCGCGATCTGGATTTGGCTGCTGTAGGTTGCCGGACTTTCATTGCTGAAAAAGTCGTTGTAGCGGGCTTCATAGGGATTGATACGGTCCAGTACGCGCTTGACCCAGCCCATCACCAACTGCGGGACATAGCGCTTGCTACCATCTGCTTGAGGCTGTGGAGAGTTCGCGGCTCCTGCCCATTGGAATGGAGCGGCTGAGACGGGGTTAACATTGCCTGGTTTCCATGCCACGTTGGCATCGGCAAATTCGAACGGCACCAACTTCCAGTTGGCCTCGTCCTTATGACGGTAGCGCATGAGCACCAGTTTATCCGCCAACACCACATCAGGGCGCCCTTCAAAGACGATCGAGTGAAGTCCTAGGTGTTGGTCATTGAGGTTGGTCAAGCCCGCGCGGTCGACTGGGAGATATTCCTGCCACAACGATTGGCCGTTGCTATCGGTTTGCGAGAGAGTGCCGTTCGCCAGCACTTCGTCAGCGACCACGTCAAGTGGACCGGCGTCTCTGATCCACCATTCGTAATAAAGGTCGCCGGTGTTGGCACCAAACTCACCGTTGTGCTGAAGACTGATCTTTTCGCTGAAGGCATCGGAACCTTCGATCACCTTGATCGCACCGCGATAACGATCCGGAATTATCTCCACGATGTGCAGACTCACTGGGGCGCCATCCAACTCCTCGCGGTTGTTTTCCGCGATGGTGATATAAAGCGAACCATTCGGAGCCTGTGTGAGAAGACCGGGGCTAGGAACCAAGGCGGAACCCACTCCGAAACTGTCAAGATGCACGATGGATGGTGCCGGAGAAGCCGCTTGGGTAATTGTATTCCCGGTTTTCACCCAGAATTCGGACAATTCGTTCGGATAACCGGCGGGAGTAGCCTTCGCACCTTGCAAATTCTTGACCAGCTGAGTGGCAGACGTATTTGCACCCGGAGCGCCGTGAGGGTTTTGCGCATTCAAATAAATCAGGTTAATCGCCGCGATCCAGGCGGAGTTGGTCGAGAGGGCCTTGATGCGGTCATAGTCACCCGGAGTCATGACGTTAGGCTCCAGGATGTTGAGTGGGTCAGGGCCGACGGTAAGATTAGAATCGCCGCTTTCCTTTTCATTGAGCAAGCCACGGAAAACGAGTTTCTCGGCGAGCGAGTCAAAGTAGAACCGCTTCTGAAGGGAGCCGGGCAATGCTTTGAAATACCAGCGCTCGGCCACAATGATGACACTGCCGTTCGCCGGATTGAATCCGGAGGTTCCCATCTGCGAGACACTGAAGATATTTTCGCGGCGATCCAATGGACGCATGATGCGCGCCGATGCAGCGCTCAAATTGTAACGACCGGTAGTGGTATCACCCAGAACCATGCTGGGAGTGGCACTATCATAAATGACCTCGGCAGCGGCCATAGCAACAAGTGCGGGAAGACCTTTGGCTCCTGGGGTTTCATTGAAATATTCACCACCCTGATAGGTCAAAGTTTCACCGCGCTTGAGCTTGGGATAATCCGAACGCCAGAAGGTATTATAGACCACCTTTACCGGATTGAGGCTAGGGCCGTTGCCGGTGAAGCCCAAACCGTTGTCCGGCAGCCAAGCCACGGGAGTTCCAGCAGGAACTCCGGGCGTATAGAAATCTCCACGGGATGGGTAGAAGAACTGGTGGAAGAATCGGCCATTACCGGAAACCACCCATGCGTTTCTGTTGACGTCGCGCCAGAGCGTCCGCTGGTTTGTGTTATTGACTTGGAGGCTGTTGCCGCGGGCATCTCGCATGGAAACATTTCCGATGACCAAGTTGACAGGATAAGGTGGAATCAAAAGATCACCGGCCATGACCGGGTATTCAAATTGATAGCTGAAGTTAATTGGCTTCGTGACATCCAATGCAAGGAAGGCATCCTCAGGATTCGTCGCACTTTCGTAAACCAAGCCCGAATTGGGAGCATTCACCACAGCAGCGGAGGGACGTGGAAAATCGACGGTGCCTTCACGGGTCTTAAAGACCTGGTAGGCGGCCATTTCCGGCTCACCGCTGATCAAATTGTTAACCTGGACGAGAACCCATGGTTCCGAGGTGTAGCCACCAAAAGCGGTATTGATATCCCGCTGGAGTGCAAAAGCGGCCAATGGAGGATTGTTCGGAATGTCGTCTCCGATATTTTTCACCTTCAACGCCGCACGGCCAGCAGGTGCCGTGAGGGCATGCTCCTCATTCGGATTGTAGCCCGGAAGCGCTTGGCTCGGCTGGTTGTAGATTTCCAAATCAGAGTATTTGGACAGGTCAAAAACCTCTTGGGCATATCCATTCCGATCCACACCTTCCGAGCCGATCCGGCTCGCCACGTAAATAGCCTTGTCCTTATTGGGGCCAAGCACTGGATAGACGACATCCCGATATTCTGTGGCAATGTACGGCCATGCAACGTTCGGATTTGGCAAACGATCCGTGAGATACGGATTTTCATAATATGCCACTTCCAGCTTCTTCGTAGCCTCGGCGAAAAGTTGGAAATGATTGACCGGGAATACCCGGCCCCAGGTGCCAATTTCCGCATTGCGATTGTAGAGATTCGGGTTGTAGTTAGAAATCGTGTTGAGCACATAGCCGCTGCCACTGAAGCTGGCATTGTCGAGCGTGCTTTCGATGCGGGTGGCGACTTCCTGAAGATCCGTGTTCGCCCACTTGCCAGCATACAATCCCGAGCCAGTGACGGCACCGACTCCAACGTTGGTTACGGTTGCCGAAGGATGATTGGCAAATCGTCCGCTTGCAGGCGCAGCTTCGAAATCGAACGATAGCAGCGGAATTACCCCACGGAGTCGGTTCGCAGCCATCGTCGTGTCACGCACGGTCCGGAGTTGCCGGACTTCGCCAGCATTCAAATAACCAAGCGGATCCGTTCCGAGGTTGAAAAGGCGGAAATTGTCGAGTTGCAGACCACTGCGCGCTTCCGCATCGACGCCAAATCTCAGCGAGTTACCCGTCAATCCAGAACCAACGCTGGTGGTAAGAGGAGCTTGTAACAAACTCGAAATGACGCCCTGTTCCTGACGGACCCCATCCAGATAGAAGTCCATGACCACCACCTCGATATTGAAAAATGTATTCGTGAAAACATGAATCGCATAATGGCGCCAAGAAACACCTGTTTTAGGCAGATTGTGACTTACATTCATACCACGGTAGGTTGCCGTAGCCGTTGAAGCCGCTTCATCCAGCGTCACCTTGAAATTACCACCTCCGGTGGTCATCACCGTCACTGGTTTATTGTCAGCGGTTAGAGACAAGCCAGTGCCGCTGGCCGTGGCTGCGTCGCTAAGTGTCAGAGTCGTTGTATCGGGGGCAACCGATGTGATCTTTGTTCCCGCAGGGATGTTCGGGCCGCTGATATCCATACCCGCCACCACCGCACTGGTGCTGGCACAGGTCACGATGTTGGAGCCAGCAATCGTCACGGCAGCGCTGAGCGAGACCGCCGCAGGTGCTTTCAGCCCTTTCGCATTGAGCCAGAAATCCACGACAAATTTGTTTCCGGGATTGATGGACGTGGATGCCGGTGCGCCGCCGGTCTGAACGACACCATAAGCACCAGCAGAGGTGGAACTGCTTCCGAGTTCGAGCGCCTTGCGGCCGAGCACTAGTTTGGGATCATTGCGGGTAATCACACTCAACGGAGTGGAGCGCACGATGCGGACAGCGAGTTTTTCCTTGGAAAGGTCACCATTCGCGATTTCATCCGAATTAGGACGGAAACTGTAGAGTAGGACGCTGCGTCCAGAACCGTTGGTGTTAAACGGCACTCCTGAACTCGTCTTGTTAGCGACGGCCAGAGTATCCTTTTCTGCAAAGGTCATATCCTGAAAGGTCCATTCATCTGTGGCGCTGAGATCCAGCTTGGTCGGTGGCTGACGGGCTTCCACGGGATCATACAGATGGCGGTAGTGGGCAATCGGTGCCGCTGGGAAGTCCGTAGCCACATTTGCAAGGACCGGGGTACTATTCACATAACTCGGTGGAGACAGGCGAAGTCCATCATCATCCTCACGCGGAGTCGTTAGCGCTGCCGTTTCGCCTGGAAATCCAGAAACGACTTCAATCAGATATGTTTCTCCCGACCCGTCGGAATCTGGCCATGCGACGCGGTAGCTACCGGGTTGAACAGGAAAGATTAACTGCGATACGCCATCCCAACGAAGGGACAATCCGTTGACAATGCTACCATCCGGAGGGGAGATTTTTGCATCAAGGGTCGTGCCTGGGCCAGCACCAGTCACCCGCAGCGCTGCGTCCGTTGGGAGATTAGGGGTCAGTGAAGAGGGACTCTTTGGATCGAAATTTTGACCCAAGGGAATTTCCGCGCGGTAAACCGTGGGGCCATAGAGCCAATGAATGTCGGTAGGAACCGTGGCCGCATTGACGGTGTAAACCCTAGCCACGCGTGTGGGGTCCAATAAGGTACTGTCGGCAAGAGGGGCGATGGATTGTCCAATGGGGGTCAAATTTCCTCCGGGCGGCGCTTGAAAGTCCTGCAAGGTGCTTCGCCGGTCCGTGGTGCGATAGAATGCTCCCACCTCGACTTTGGTTCCCACATTGATCCAGTATGGCATGTCGGCTCCTACCCCGTAGACCGTATTGAGGATTGTCGAACCATCAGTATCATAAATCCGAATGAACGACTGGCTGTTGAGGAGATTGCTATTCAGTTCTGCAGTTCTGGCATCGAAGCGGTAGCGGACCTGTCCCGTCCATCTCCATCTCAATCGGATCGGTCGTATCATGCTAATAGGATCAGAGGAAACGATTCCACCCGCCGTAACTGGGATCTCTACGCCTATTTGATTGTTGAACGAATCAAATAAGGAATAGCCTTGCACAGTAAGTCTCATGCCAGCCGACTCAGACAATGCTTGCAGAGGGTCATCGAGCACGGCGGTAAATTGTTGTCCGGGCACATACCAGATCCGTCCTTCGCCATTTACATTTCCATCCTGTGGCTTTCCGGATTCTACAATGGCAGCGTATTCCAAACGCCAGCGCCATACCACGGTCACATCTCGCGTGAGCGTGACTGTGAAAAAGGCCCGGCTGCCCTGAACAACCTGGCCATCAATCGAATAACCATCGTTCGCAAGCCGGTAGTATGCCGGATTTGCATCGGTGATTTGCCCCGCTGCTGAGAGAACGCCGAAATTTTTATCAAGGTAGATGAACTCAGGTGCCTCAAACCGCTGTACCGAACCAATCGCTGTTTTATAGATTGTGCCATGAGACGGACTCAACCCTAGGGACACATTGCCGATGTCCACCTTGCCCGATACGTCAATAGTGGTTGTGGTGGATGTGGCTGTAGCAGGAGATGTTAGCACAAACACGGTCGAACTGGTAACTGATGAAACAACTGTGCCTAGAGGAATACCAATACCCGTAACTTCCATGCTTGCCGACAATCCGGCTGTGCTCGCACATGTCACGTTTGTATCGCCAGTAGTTATCGTGCAATTCTTTAGCGACAGCGGATAGATCGCTGTAATCTCGGCATTTGCAGTAGATGCAACAGTCGCGGGAATACTGATCTGAAAAGTGGTCCCAGGGGGTGCGGAGGTAATGACTGCTCCTACGGGTATGTTTGTGCCAACGATTCCCATGCCCGCTGCCAAGCCGGCCGTGCTGGCACAGGTTACTACATTCGAGCCTACAGTGGTGATACAATTCGGAACCGTGATGGAGCTAAAATAGGGGCGCTGATACTTGCTCTCCAGCGTGATGACGACAGGGCGGGTGAATAGAATATTCTTGTTACTTCCCTCTTTAGTAGTGTAAGGATCAGGGCTAAAAGGACGGTTGCTCTTGATATCGGCCATCCCGTTTTTGTATTGAATACCCACCGGTCCATCCGAACCCGGTTTGGGACTTCCAGTATAAAAACGGCTCTCAATACCGACAGTCATTGGCATCGCGGGGAACGCGACGGCTGGATTTTCGTCCTGATAGCGGATCTGAATCGAATTGGAGGTTTCGTAAAGCTGCACCTGAAAGGTAATCCTTTTGTCCACACTAGAGGTGTAAAACTTCACGTTTTGATACTTAACTACAAAGATCCTATTCGGGGCATCCCCAATTGTCTTATACAGAATCTTGCTGGTAGGCGTGATTTCCAAATCCGTCCAAAATGGGGCAATGAATTCGTGAGGCGTGTTATCACTGGGAATCGGATCCGGGGTGTAGTCAATACTGGATTGACCAAATGTGAGCAGGCCGGTGGTGGAGATGAAGCAGCGAGAGTACGACTTCTCATAAAAGAAGAAATCAAACCCGATATCCACAGGTACGAATTGGTCGATGCCGGTCAGCTTGGGATCGACAATGACTGCTGGATCCGTATCAAGCAGAAAGGGAAGAATGTTGCCACCCGCGATATCGCTAACCTGGTATCCAAAAAAGTCCGCTGCTGGACCTGTGGTTGCCGTGCCAGTTCCATTCAATTGGATCACGAATGGATTTTTTGTCGGGGTGTTGTTTACAATTGTTAGCGTGGCATTGGTATAGGTTGTTACTGCCGTTGGTAAAAACCGCACCGTAAAATTCGAACTTCCCCCTGCGCCCACGGTTGTCGGTGGAGTGCCAACAATGACAAAAGCCCGCTTGTCAACGCCAGTGATGGCAAAAGATACCAAGTCTAGGGCTTCGCCTCCAGTATTATCCACCCTAAAGTTCACGTCTACTGGGACATTCATGGGGCTTGAGCCAAAATTGAACGTGCCGTTGTTTGCTATCAGCGTGTCTGGAAGAAGCCGCGTAACATCCATGGCAGGCTCGGTCCCCGTCCCTGAAAGATTGAGGGTGAATGGATTCTCATCCGGGTCGTTACTGGCAATGCTTAAAACCGTAACCCTGGATCCGACCGCGGAAGGATTAAAGGTAACGGTGAAAGTGGTGAAAGGATTGCCGGCTTCAGCAACCGAGGTCGACCCGGGTTGTGTGATAGCGTAATCCGCAGAATTCCCTGTAGCCACGGAAACTACCAACCCAGTAAGATCCGCGTCTCCTGAATTCTCGATTCTGAATGTTCTGGTAATACTTCCCGAAGCGACGGACTGTGAACCGAAAGAATAATTACCACCACTGATATAATTTGTACCACTGGGTTGCTCCACCACAATATCCGCAGCCAGGCCCGTACCGTTGAGAGTGATTCTAAAAGGATTTTCGCTAGCATCATCACTTGTAATCCGAAGCTCTGTGGTCTGCGCGCCTGCCGCCGTTGGGGTGTAAGTAACCGTAAAAGTTCTCGAGCCGGTTGTAATTGGAACCGCCATGGGCAAAGTGGAGACGATACTGAAAGCACCTGTATCTCCACCGTTGTTAGCAATTGCAGTGACGTTGAGAATTGCGTCTCCCGTGTTTTTGATGGTGAACGTCCTGGTCGTGCTGGAGGATCCAAGCGCCACCGATCCGAAATTGTAGGATGAGACGTTGTCGACCAGATTCGCGCTGGCGGGATCTTCAACGGCGATTTCAGCCTGGGCGAGCGTGGTGCCAGTGGAGACGGCGAGAATAAACGCGGCTGCGAATACCTTCAGCAGTGGGAGTATGGAATGATGTTTCATCGCGGTAGGGAGATTCATGAGAGGTTAAAAATTAAAATCAATTAAGGGTATCCACGGTGCTGATGCGCCTGAGTTCGATGCGTCCGGAAAGGGTTAGTTTGGATTGGATGAGGCCGGTGATTTCCTCCGTGCAAGTGCCTCGAAGGACATCTGCGATGGGCTGGTCCGCATCGAATTCGACTTTCAAGACGCGGCTGATCTGCGGACCCTTACTGAGGTCGTGATGAAAGGCATGGCGGAAGGGATTGCTGCGATGGAAAGGATCGAGCAGGAAAGAAGCCTCGACAGTCTGACCAGCACCCAAGGAACCCGTCATTGGCTCAGTGAGTTCGTAGGCCTCTACCAGTTTCGGTGGACGTCCTCCGCTAGAGAGTAGGTAATTGGGCAGCAGAGTCGGGATGGTGCTTTTAGCGGCAGTAATGAGAGCGGCGCTGGAGGAAATCAGAGTAATTTGTGCTGGTGTCCGGATGGACGGGTCATCACTCAGGGCGGCTTGGAGGTTCGCAGGCAGACTGGTCAGTTTTAGAAATTTAGGATCCCCACTTGCGGTTGGTCCGCCGATCAGATCTCCTTGACTCACCCCATCGAGTTTGCGCGGCATGTCATAGGTGACTGCCTCGATGCGGAGTCCGACGCGTTTGCCATTGCGCTCCTTGATGCCTTCAAAGATGGAAATCTTGGCCGGATCCACGACCAGCACTGGCTCGTTGGGCAATGCTGGGTCGGCGGTTTTGGTTTGCATGGCAGTGACTTGGGAGAGAAGGTGCACAGCATCGGGGCCACCGCTGCTTTTTGCGTGCAGGATGATACGCCGTGGCGCGGAACCGGCGGGAGGCACCGGAGCACCGTCTTCGACGATGCTGGTGGAGGAGTTAACGATGACATCGCCCACCCACAATCCACTCACTTCGCTGGCAGGAGTTCCGGGCGCGCCTGACGTTTGGGCCAACAGGCTTCTCACAGCGGTGATGGGAAGCCAAAAGGACGCGCTGTTCAGTCCAGTTTTGAGACGATAAGTATTGGTCCGTGGGGCATCGCCAGTCCAATTGCGTTTGGCACCCAAGGTGAGGATGGTAGTTTGCAAGGATGCGACGGATTTATCGAGAGCTGCGCTTGCGCCCGAACCCGCAGATGAATCCACCTGATTTCCGCGCAAATAATTCGCATTTGCGGGGTTCGGATTGACTACATAAAGAGCTAGGCTACCTGGCGCTGAGTCAGGAGTGATGAGGTCCAGCTCCGGGGTGGCTGAGGCAGTTCCGGCGTTGCTGAAAACCAGCTCTTCCAAGTCCAAGTCCAACTCATCCAATCCAGTGCCTACCTTCACAAAGTCCGTAGGATCACCAAAGTTCAGGGTCCCGTTGGTTGCGCGATCGAAGCTCACAGAAACCGGGCCCATGTAGTTGGAAGGGCCTGAGCAAAAGACCCAGTAGGCTTTACCGGAAGTCATCGGCGCAGCCCCAGAGACAGTCAGCCAGTTACCCGTCGCGGCATCCAAGGTGAAGATTTTAGCAACCGGATGGGTGTTGCCGGAAGGGCCGAAAAAGGTGGAGAAACTCGGTGATCCTTGCAATCCAAAGCCGACCAAATTGTAACGATCCGGAACCCAGCTGTGGTTGAAAAACCGAACCTTACCGGTCAAATTCAACGAGAATGCTGACTTATCGGAGGCTACCCTTATCAAATAAGGACGATTGCCATCAATCAAAGAAAGGTTGTTATCTCCAGTAGGATCGTCCTGTTTCCATTGCTGCCATTCATCTTGATTGAATGTGGTGATGGTGCCGGGATCTCCTGCGAAAAACTCTGACAATCCGGCAAGCGGCTTGGGAGAGGCAATCGTAAGAATCGATGGATCCGCAAAAACCACGTCAGGGGCTTGGCGTTGACCAGCTCCATCGACCGGTTCGACTTCCAACCAGACGGCATTCCAACCGGCAGTGAGAGTGATAGTTTGGGTGGCAGACTGCGCACGAACCGAAGAGGTCAAAGTAACCATGCCCACGAGCAGGCCAGCCGCTAGGCACAAAAATGAATGGAATGTATATAATGAATGTTTCATGGAGTTGAGGGAGTGGGATATAACTACTGCACAGTGACAATGACACGGATGAATTTAGCTGGATCGGGAGAGCCCGCAACAGACCAACGATTAACGCGATATGGATCTCCTGCCGCATTAATACCGGTCTCAATCAGCTGAGCTGTGAAGCCACTGATCTGCCAGTTCACAAGGTCTGTAGACCACTGCACCGTGTGGACGACATCAATCAGGGGCACGACTGTCGTCCAATCGATGCTCAGTTGACCATCGATATAATTTACAACTGGCACAGGCGCGGTGACATGCACAAAGGGATCAAGTCCGGTGGCGTATTTGATCAAATTGGATACCCCATCTCCGGAAGGAGACACCGAGGGACCAGAGATCAGCGGATTCAACGCATCCAATCCAAAATTATTGAGCTGCCAAGCCCTGAACGTGATGACTTTGCTCGCAAGGCCATTAGCGATGGTGGTGCCTCCGCTATTGGTGGCAAAAGAGCGATAGAAGTACGTCGTCCCAGTCGGTGGTAATCCGGTAACGGCCAATTGAACGGGAATATCCACTGTTCCGTTCAGTCCCACAGCCGCTGGCAGAACCACTTGTAACGACGAGATGTCACGTATGACCGAACTCGCTGATTCACCAAATACGACCCCCCCACCCGGCTTGGTGGCAATGGAGAACGGGTTAGATAATAAAGCAATCTGACCCAATACTCGCTGCGGATCATACTGCGGAACCTTTCCAAATCCATCGACAGCCCCCAGAGTGCCAGTTCCGGCAACCGTGATCACGTAGCCATCCGATTCCACAATGCGAATACGATGGTTTCCACGGTCCGCAACATAGAGCTGATTATTCGCATCCACGGCCAGACCAACCGGATTTGAGAATCGGGCGGCGGCTCCGGCGGCATTCACAAAACCTGATGTGCCTCTGGAACCCACATAGTCCGAGGTGAGACCGTCCGCAGCCACTTTGCGGATCGCGTGGCTGGCGTTTTCCGTCACATAAACGTTACCCAATGGGTCCACCGCGATACCCACCGGAGTATCAAACTGCGCCACCGTGACGAAATCATCTACCAAGTCATTCATATAACCCGCAACTCCCGTTCCTGACAAGGTGCTCACAGACCCATCCGTTGCAACCTTGCGGATGCGGTGATTGCCGGAATCCGCAACATAAAGCACTCCGGCATGGTCGATCGCCAAGCCAAGCGGCATGTTAAATTCTGCGGCGGTATTCACCCCATCAGTGAACTCTGCATCACCAGTGCCACAGTAAGTGCTCACTTCCCCTGCGGCATTAATCGCACGAATGCGGTTATTTTTTGAATCAGATACAAACAGAGTACCGCTGGCATTCATCGCCAATCCAACCGGCTCGTCGAATTGCGCGACGTTACCCGCACCATTGGCAAAACCTGCTACTCCCGTGCCAGAGAAGGTTGTAACGGCCTTAGTGATCGCATCGATCTTGCGAATCCGATGATTCAACGTATCTGAGACATAAATATTGCCGGCGGCATCAGTGACCAATCCGGATGGTTGGTCAAATTTTGCCAGAACCCCTACATCATTCACATAACCCGCTGTTGATCCGGCCAAGGTGGTGACCCGGACTCCATCGAACTCGGAATCCAACGACCATTCGAACCAGACTGTCGTGCTGCTGTCCCGCGGATTAACAATCGCATTAAATGTCGCGAAAGTAGAACTCACATTGGTTTGTGGCAAGGTCGTCAAGATCGGCGGATCATAAACAATTCCTGTGATTGGGAATAAGAAAAACGGCACACCCGGCTGCACATCCGGTTGGTCATGAGCATCACAAGTAATGACAACATCACCTTCATACGCATTCCCACTTCCTGCCAAAAGAGTGATTTCAAAAGTAAACGAGCCTAGCGGAGCGATCACCCATGGAAAACCTGTAAGTGTATCAAGTGAGTAACCGGCAGGCACCGTCACATCGCTCACCTCCAGCGGCCAGGTGCCGGGGTTGGAAATCGTGAAGGATCGAGTGACCGTCTCGCCCCTTGGTGTGGTTTCAAAGTCCACTGCCGTGAGCTGATTATGGATAATTGGGAGACCGCTCGCGCTGTTGCCATCAAACACTAGGATTTTTGTCTCTGATGTCACAAAACTCAGAATGTCACCGGTCGCCGTGCCACGATCGTTCGTCCCCACCGCACGGAAGTAATAAATGCTACCATAACGCAGAGGCTCGGGAATGTCCGCCGAGACCAAACGTTCACCGAAGCCCGTGGCATCGGGCACCACGGTCACCGTCGGCAGGATCGCCCTACGAGCAATCTTGCGCACCAATCCCTCCTGGGTAACGATCAAGCCGCCCGATCTATCAGCACTGATTCCAGTCGGTGCATCAAATCGAGTCGTCGTGGCAGGATACAATCCCGAAACCGGCGAGTTTACGTTGCCTGGAAGCCCCGAACCCGCAACAGTCATCACCACACCATCCGTAGCGATCCTACGAATGCGATGGTTTCCGGCATCGGTGACATAGGCCACACCGGCGGCATCCAGAGTGATGCCTGTCGGCGAGGAAAACTGAGCACTTACTCCCGGACCATCGAGGAATCCAGCCGTGCCAGAACCTGCCAACGTGGAAACCACCCCGTCATGGATCATGCGGACCCGATGATTGCCTGTGTCCGCCACCAGAATCTTACCGTCCGACGTCACCGCAAGCGCTCCTGGTGAATTGAACAGTG
>Ga0247843_1001123_pt1 | contig 57339 bp, 52 predicted proteins | sample LaCruzMarch2017__FD_192420 | JGI IMG/M metagenome (GOLD analysis project Ga0247843, IMG submission 192420) | Freshwater microbial communities from meromictic Lake La Cruz, Castile-La Mancha, Spain - LaCruzMarch2017_8m | ecosystem: Environmental > Aquatic > Freshwater > Lake | place: Spain...
GTTTTCATTCTTTGTAGACTTGATTATAGAAATACAAGATAAGCACCTTGACATGAGCTTATTCCATTGTCTTTTTGAAAAAGACTCCTGCATCAAACATTGGGTGCAGGTAAAGCACTGTTTACATTTCACTGTAAAGGGCAAGTTGCAAGCCGACACTATAGGGTGTCGCAAGCAGGTCTCTACCCCATCATGGATTTTTGCTTTAATGCCTAACTCCTGGATAGGAGACTGTAGAGCATCATTGCTAGCATCGCATGATACCTTTTCAGGTTTCAATGATAATGTTTGTGTCACTGTCAAATCTTGAAGGGGCAAGTTGCAGGCCGACACTGTAGGGCGTCGCAAGCAGGTCTCTACCCCATCATGGATTTTTGCTTTAATGCCTAACTCCTGGATAGGAGACTGTAGAGCAAAATTGCTAGCATCACATGATACCTTTTCAGGATTCAATGATTGATCACTGGGATACAGTCTAGGGAAATCACCAGGAAAGCCTCCTGGATGTCCCATACCCCCAGGATGGAGAGGAGGCCTGTAGTCATGACCATCTTGATTCAAATTACAAGGTCTATCATTGCCACCACCACAGTAATCACGAGAATCACAATCACGATGCCGATCCCTACTTTGATCACATCGATCATGCTGTGATGAAATAAATATACATGTTAAGAAGAGGGTCAGATGTGGAAGAGAGAGGAATGTTATGTTGTTATAAATAATAATAAGACAGAACAACCAACACTTACTCTACTCCAATCTCTACTACGACTACAATCTCTACTCCTACTCCTACTCCGATCGGGTGTCAAGCTATGTCTACTCCATCTCTCACTTCCACCCCTTCCACTCCCATGTCTATCATATGATCGACTACAACTACGTTCATGTTGACAACTGCTACTTCCACCACCGTCACCACGACTGCTACAGGTGGGGGGAGAGCGTGAACGTGACCGTGATCGGTGATTGTTGTTATTATGATCAGACCCACGATCACGATCACGATCACGATTATTACTACCACACCTGACACCACCACCCCAACCACCACTCACACTCACACCATTGTCGCGATGTTGATCACATTGATCATCACGTCGGGAGTTATGATCACGTGAACCACCACGGTGAGGAGAGCGTGACAGATTATTACCACTGCCACTGTTGATGTTGAGGGAGCTATGGTGTCCTCCTCCTCCTACTCCCCCTCCTCCTCCTCCTCCTTGGGAAGGCACGGAGACGCAGCAATTGGACAAACACGACACATCGCCACAGCTACCACAGCGACCTCCAACGCCGCCATTGGCACCACGGCGAGGAGAGCATGACTGATTATCACTGCTGCCACTGTTGATGTTGAGGGAGCTATGGTGTCCTCCTCCTCCTACTCCCCCTCCTCCTCCTCCTCGGGAAGGCACGGAGACGCAGCCATTGGACGAACACGACGCACCGCCACGGCTACCACAGCGACCTCCAACGCCACCATTGGGAGTGGCATCATCATCATTGTCCATTGTTTGTTTGTGTGATGGTGCACCCAGCGCCTGAATCCCCGAATCGCGCCAAACAAGGAGGGACCATTTGGTCCATGTGTGAGAGAGGGACAGACGAGGGACCATTTGTCCTCGCGCGAGCAGCGCATTTGTGTATGAATGACTCATCATTCTCTTCTAACAATGTTGGTCTAGATGATACCACAAGCGGTCCAATTATTGTGCATGCTTATCGTCCTTCGCTCCTCCTCCTTCTCCCGACGAGCAGCAGTAGCGGCATTTTCCACCACCCCATCGTTCCTCCGGACTACAGCGTCGCGGTCGTCGAGTTCAGGAATTGCAAGGCCGCGAACAGTAACAACAACGTCTAGAAGGACCACACTCAAAATTTCTCTATCCGACGAACACACAACAACAAGTAATATTCGTAACAGTACCCGCGCATTATCTACAATGGCAGCTGGTGTAATCGACGAAGAAACACCCGACCATCGCACCTATCCCATAGAAATGACCGAATCTGAACGATATCTATTTGATCTGAATGGCTACCTCATTGTACGTGGCGTGCTTTCTCCCGACGAGGTTGCGGCATGTCACACAGCGATTGACAAACATATTGATGAGGCTATACCCCGATCTGACCCCACGTTGCGAAATGCCATCGAGGGGTCACCCATGTACGGCACCGGTCCTCCTCGGCTAGACCTGGGAGGCATATTCGAATGGGACGATGACGAATCAAAGATATTCAAATCAATATTGGCCCATCCACGACTGGTACCACTCTTCCATGAATTGCTTGGGAAGGGATATCGACTCGATCATATCCCCTTTGTACTAATGAATGACAAAGGTGGTGAGGGATTTCAATTGCACGGTGGTACTATTGACTGCAGCTCTGGGGAGTACAATGCTAATTTGGCATACTCCTGTCATGCAGGTCAGATACGTTCGAATTTGTTAGGGTGCAATGTCATGCTCGTTGATCATGATCCAGGAGCGGGTGGATTTTGTGTCGTGCCTGGTAGTCATAAGAGTAACTTTAAAATGCCGTCGGGTATGATTGATGGACTGTCACATTCCGAATGCATCGTCCAACCTGCAACAAAGGCGGGGGATGTCGTACTCTTCAGTGAGGGTACCGTCCATGGTGCCATGGGATGGACGAGCGACGTCCAACGTCGGTGTGCGCTATACCGATTCGCTCCTGCAACTATGTCATATGGTCGGTCCTACTTTGGTGAAGTATGCGCCTGGCCAAGCAAGTTTTATTATGGATTGAATGATGCACAACGGTCGGTACTTGAGCCGCCGTATGCGAATCGACTTGATCGGCCAAATATACGGATGGATGGGACAGTTGAGGTCACGACACGCAATGATATGAAGAAGCAACACGACAGAAATGTTTTTGGGACCAAGTACTTTTGAAGCATTGAAAGGAAGTTTGGGGAGAGTCATTCTCTCTAAGTAAAGCCTTGGATGGTCCCCGAGCGGAAAGATATCTCTTGTAGAAATGATTTAGGCAGCATTGTCTGTAATGAATGAGGCGCCTGTTATAGCACCGAATTGTCATCTGTTATGAGTCAGGAACATGTCATTACTGTTTACACAGATTCTATCCTTGTTACTAATTCCCGGAGAAATTCCGCTTGGATCCGCTGGGTCATGGAACCGTTTTCTAAACCCAAAATTACTCCTTCCATTGTCTTCTGTACCTCTCCGATCAACGCATCCTTCGTCACCCCATCGCTTCCCTCTATTCCGCTTTTTATTTCAGCATTCCATTCATCCGTATCGACGTGTAGCAACTTTTCGAACATGGAAGAGGCGGTACTTTCACCCCCACTTGCGACAAGAGCATCCGCTACCGCCTGATCCTCCCCAACAAGTGCCGCTCCCACATTGGCCTGAAGACGAAGACGAGCACGAGAGATGACCGTTCCTGCATATATTTGTAATACCTTTTGCAAAATAACGACCATCCCATCCATCCCATCTTGTGATACCTTATTCATCCATGCATCAATTGTGGTTAAGAAGCCCTCATTTAAATCCTCTGGTTCTAGTTTCTCCAACTCGATTCGCATCGCATTGACACGTTCGGACGTAAGCGGTACGAGGAATTCACCCGTTTCTGGCTCACTCGCCGCCTTGACAACTGTTTCAACATCACGCTGTCGATCAGCCATACCATCCTCGGCCATACTCACCACTGCTTTTATTGTGTTGACTAAGTTCTCCGCCAATGCACTCAGTTTTTCCTTCTCGTCAGGGTCCTTCGTGGCATCAGCTAGCTCAGCAATACGTAAAAAGAATTGAGGTGAGGAAATGACACGTATTGCTGGCGCGACAGCCGCGGGTAATTCGTATATTTTGGCATTCCCCAGCTTTGTTATCATATCATCGATGACGGCAAGGTCTGCGGCGGTCGGTTGACGTTGCATCCCCTCGAGACGGGATCGTCGTGCTGCTTCATTGTCATCTCCTCGATTAGCTGATAGCGGCGATAGGAGGGTGGGCGGCCGAAATGGGGTAGTCGGCGCGAATCCGAGGCATGCAGAGAGTCCGACGACAAGCAGAATGACGATTCTCATTGCATAATGTTGTGGGGACGATTGAGATTGTTGCAAACGATGACGACGATAAGAGATTGTGCGGGAGGGCGATTCTTTCCTCTCTCCTTCTCTAGGCCACTGTGTGTGTTGAAGTCGCGCTCACAATGGCCCCTCATGACTACTCCGCTTCGAGCAATTTACCACACTCTCTCTTCGTTCTTTCTAATAGCTTCTACCAAGACAGTAGTAACATCATCAACATCTAGGTGCAATGGTTCGATGTGCTATAATGGCACAGCTTCACGTTGCTCTTCTTGTTGTCATTGCCTGTGCAGTCACGGTAGCAGCAGAAAATGAGCGAATCAAACACAGACAAACGAAGAAGGAAAAGAAGGAACGCAAACTAGCAGGTGAATATTTCAACTTACGAATGTACTGGAAACAGGGATACCGTTGGCAGGAAAGCTCAAGTGAAAAGTTTTGGTGTATGAAATGTCGTAACAGTGGATGCACGGTGGGATCTGGCATTAAGATTGCCAAATGCGACAAGGACGATTGGCGTCAACATTTCTTCTTCGATGATGGTAGAGTACGGTCAAGGAGGAATAAGGCAGTTTGTCTTGAACGTTCAGGCCGGACCATATCACTCAACAACTGCAACAGTTCGCCCGATAAAGTTTGGGATACACTTAATAAGCAAATACCATTCCAACTCACGCCTCCAGGTGATGATGAAAAGTGTGCGACACAGCATCATGAACCAAAGGCTGATGAAATTATCTATATGGCTGCTTGTAAATTAGCGATTAGTACTGATACTGACAAGTGGATCGTTTACTGAGTAACAAATTGCAGTTCGATATCGATGTAATTCTTGAGAGGAAGCGCATTCATCTATAATGTCAAGATAGAGCCATTTTTTTGTGACGATGAAACAACAAAGAGTAGAAAGAGACTATTGTAGCGTCGTATCAATAAATGAAAATTGAAACAGAATGGAAATTTATACAAAGCCAAACAGAACATTCTAATTATTTCTTTGACAATTCTTTTCATCACCACACCACCACAGCAAATAGGATTACAGCAACAATATACGAGAGACAATTTTTCAACAAACTCTTTACTCCGCGCTGACCACAGTATCAGCAACAGTCGTATCAAAATTTTCTTCCATCTGTTGTGCATTGTCACAATCCATGTGATTACAAACATACTCCTTCTGATCCGACGTGGCGCATATACCAAACTTATCATCATCATATTGTTCTGGCGCATCCCACCAAACACAAGCCTTGCCATTCTTATCATTCCGTGCTGTGCATACATCTTCATTACTAATTAATCCAATCGATAAGTCACCAAAACAACTTGGATCAAATTGATTCCATGTCGTGTCAATCTTCTCGACTAGTTGTGCGAATAGTGTTGCCATGTTATTTTGTTGTTGTTGTTGTTGACACATGAATCCCAAGGTTGATTTCATACTGTCAGTAACACATGTCCCCCCAAGTAATGGGACATTGCACCAATAACATGGACTACCCGATGCATCCTTCTGTTCTGTTGTACATTTCGTTTTGTCGGTAATAACATTACGTGTAGCATCCATGGAACAACGGAGTGAATCGGGTATATCATTTGGTACTGGTGCCGGTGGCGTTGGTTGAGGGATTGGTGGAGGCGTGGGTGGTGGAGTGGGTGGAGGAGTCGTGGGCAGTGGTCCCGGAGGAGGAGGAACGGAATTCGTGGTTTTACAGAATTGATCCCAATATTGACCAGTCATACCCTTGACATTACTTGATACGCATACTCCCCTGCCAATGGTTGCCGTGGCATCGCACCAGATGCATGGTTTATTTTCTGCGTCTTTTGCAGTAGTCGTGCACGTGGATTCATTCATGAGTGTGGGTTGACCGCCGTCGGTGGTGATTGTGCATTGAAATGCCTTGGCCCAGGAGGGAGTATCACCGTATTCATCGACCGTGAGTGACGCTACAGCGTCGCATCGGAAGGACACGGCGACGATGACGAGGAGGAGGTTAGCAAAGAGCTTCATGTGAAATGTTGTTGTTGGAGTCTATCCTGCTCCGCTTGTAAATAGTAGATACGATACGTACCTATCTAAAGGGGCCGAGGAAAAACAAGAAAAAGAGTCACTGGTGTCAGCGGGATGAGATCTCTGTTCTACCACCATAATACAGTGTGGCGGCCTCGTTGATTGAATGGTTGGTGCGACGACGGAGATCGTCTCTTAGTCATGATGGATATTTCTGTATTGCCTTTTCTATTCCAATTCGTTGTTATTGTGCTCGTAGTCTCGACGCCAACCACAGCCTTCATCTCTCCGATGTCTCGTCAGTTGTACTCATCGAGTAATTATAGAATACAATCATCACAATTATCGGTGCCAACATCATCATCATCATCATCATCATCTTCATCATTAATTCATCAGATAAGGAAGCGGGGTAAGATACGACTGCCAACAACGACGACGGCGAGATGGTCGACTTTGGAAGAGTCGACCACGTCTTCGTTATCCACCGCTGAAATAACGTCTGATGAACAACCTCCGTTAGTAGACCTCGACGGACGCATTGTATCACTATCACAGTCGAATGCAACATCAATACTAAGAAACATTGACATTGCGTCCGCTGACATTCATAATATCAACGTACAACATGAGGTGAATAGTTTAATTGAAATTGAGGAGGATGGTGTTATCAACGCGGATATAAAAGAAAATATTACCTCAGCCGGTGTGCATAGAACAGATAGATATTCTCGCACCATTTTCGATAGGGATGGCAAAACGAATAATAATGATGAGGAAGATTTACCTCGCAAAGAGTTGGACTTAAATATAACAACATCATCATTGGTAGTAGGTCCTGCCGTACCTATCTCTTTCGATGATCGTGGATGGGTCCAGGCCGATTATCTCGCCTCCCTTGACTCGGACTATCCCGAGCTTATAAAATTGATATTTCAGAAAGATGAGAATGGCCGTACACTTGCTACCAAGTTATTCAACGCCGCACTCCTCGCTGCGTCCTTTGGCTACGTCTTCTATACAGTATTCAACATCGATAAAGGTATGACACGTGGATGGTCACCAGCCGAAATTACCATGCGTATACCATTAGATACATGGGCATCCTATGAAAATTCATTAAGTGAAAAACCAGTTGCCACCAAAACTATAATTAACATTGTCATATACCTATTGGGGGATTGGCTAAGTCAAACATTATTCCAAAAGAAGGATATATTAAACTTTGATGCAGGCAGAACTATCAAAAATGGGTTTGTAGGCATGTGCTTCGGCCCGGTGGTACATGAATATTATGAATTTAGTGATTGGATATTGCCCGTCGAAGGTCTTACCATTGGTATAACCAATCGTGCATTCAAAATATTAATGGATCAAACTATATATCTTAGTGTCAAGTGTTCTATATATATAATAGCAATAGCAGTATTAAACGGAGAAAGCGTCGAAAGTGGTGCGGATAATGTTAAGAATCGACTAAAGCCCATCATGTTCACGGCATGGAAATTCTGGCCATTGGTACATTGTGTTACGTATGGGTTAATACCTGCCCGACATCGTATACTATGGGTAAATTCGGTCGATTTAGTATGGAATGCTATATTAGCATCAAAGGCAAGAGGGGATGACAATGTTGATGACGAAAACGACGATGTATCGTTGGAGGACAACGACGATAATAGGCAGGATGTAGAAATGAAGGATAGTAGCGAGGGAGGTGGAGGATTAGACAACATATTCCAACGACTTGGTTCCAGATTATCAAGTCTCAATTCTTCGCCTCAAGATGTAGATAGAGGTGATCCTGTGGTGATTGAAGAACATATTGTGACATTCAATGTGAGTAGCACAGGAGAAGAAAAATGAAGTATAAATCTAAACACTGAAGACACTCATTCAATAGCGGGTTTTAGTGTGGAGTGATGGCTCTGGTTTCCTACTGTAAGTAATAGAAGGCGCTGTAAGGCATAAGAGTTTTGACCTGACCTTCTCATTACTTATTTTTCATTTTTGAATTCTCCAGCGTACCACACGAGGATCGAGAATTTATTGACGACGCGATCGTCGAGGTTAACTGTCATTCAGGACTTGCTCTCGGAGACTCCTCCCCCAACAATGAGCCGCCTAAACGCCATAATCAAGCTTCTCTTTTGCTGCGGGGAATTAGTGTTTGTCTTCGCCAGCCTCGTGTGCCTTGTGGCATCGGGTCTCGTGGCGATGGGACGTGTGGGCGCTCTCTCCTTCCCAGCGGCTAAGGAGACTGCGACTTTGGTACTGCTTATGTCAGGCACGGTCTTTGTGTGCACGTGCTTTGGCTGTGTCGGGGCGATCCGCCAAACATTGAGAAGGGGGTGCTGGTCCGGACGACGCATGCTGTGCTTACATCAACTTGTCATACTGATGGTACTTGTCTTTGCCGTGACAAATGCAAGTTGGCTCGATAAACGAGAACAAAGTTTAAAGCTTGTGCTATCAAATCACACTGCCTATCAATACGATGCATTCGAACGCCGCATCAGCACGTACTTCAATAACGCCTACTTTGACAGCCTTTGCTCTGATGATCCATCGTCGACAGCCTTCTTTAGTTTCATAGATCGTAAATGCCCAGAGAGGATGACGCAAAAGTACTGCACGCTGTCTGCGAAGAAAAAGATCCAGTGCGACACATCTTGTGCAATCAAAGAAGACACGCTCGACTCGACCACCTTTGATACGATTTGCCCTTGTCCAGGAGAAGAATTGTGCAATGACGGGTTCCTAGCCAGCTGTCCGTATGAAAAATGTCGAGTTGGGATCTTGGAGGAATTGCATCGATGGGCAGCTCCTACCATTGTGGTTGCACGTCTTGTCACATTTTTGTTGGTGTTGATGCTTGTATTGTCATGTCTACTCATCTGTTACAATCCACGTGATGAAATAGAAGTTGAACTACTGAAGACTGGCGTTATGTCGGCGGATGACGTCGAAGCGATAAAACTGCTTAAGAAAAGTAGAAATGTTGTCATTAATAGAGATAGTAAGATTGACGCGGAGAGTTTGGATATGATAAAGAAATCTCAGAAGGAGAACATGTTTGGAGGCTTCAGGAAAAGGCTGGATCGTGTGTCTCCAACGGGCAGTCCCCTGAATGTGGAGATTGATGCTCATTATGCCTGAGGTGGCCAATGATTCACCAGGCGCAAATTCCTTTTCGCATAAAGTAACAGCCATAATAAATTCAACATGGGTTAAAAATTATAGATATAATGTCCACATATACCTGATAAGCGTTTCTTGCTTCACTCCTCATCTCGGCACAAGAATTATTGTAAGCTGTCAAAGTTGAGTCCATTGCATCTTTACTGACAATGCATTATATTCTCCACCTTATGCTGCAATTGTCCAATCCTTAACAGCTCGTTCCTTACCCTCGATACTACCCTACCAACGTACAATCGTGACACTTTGTGTCCTGCCATAGCCGTGGCCTCGTAGTGGACCTTGGTCTTCTTCAAATCTACCCCTTCAAGACAATAAATTTCACCCAGCCAATAATGAGCCTGACCAAATCCCAGTTTTGCGGCCTGTTTCCACAATTCAATTGCTCTCTCGTCATCGTGCTGCAATTCTCCTACTCCCTGGTGATAACAACAACCCAGTACACAAATTGCACGAGCATCATTTGCCTCCATCCGCTTCAATTTCTTCAACTTTTTTTTCGTCAGATTTGTCTGCATCCTTTGCTTTACAAAATGGACACTTTCCAAGTTCCCAGACTTAATAAAGGAGTCTGTGCACTCTCTACAAATACTCTTTCCGCAACATTCATAGTATTCTTCAATATCATTTTTTCCCAACTCCTCATTTGCAATTGCAAAATAATACACTGGCACGGATGATATAGTCGCGGGTGGGGCGAGTGACAACAAATCAAATGCAACGGAATTGGTAGGAAGCAAAAGGGACAATCCTCTTTAGGTGGTGGGCCCTTGAACAGCGCCTCGTCATCGCTCGGCAGCACGTCGTTTACATACTTTTTTGTGCTTCAACCATGATTCCTCTGGCAGTCAACGTTGCAATACTTGACGATTTACACGACGTACAAGTCTTGAGACTGACACCCCCCTCCTCACGGCTGCCGCAATCGGCACAGCACACGTCGATCGCTTAATCCATGATTGAGTCCGTGCTACGAGTCGGGTAACAACTCGGAGTTCCCGTTTCTTGGTAAAGTTTTCCAGCCCTACGATATATGGTATTCGACACCCCTCGTCGTAACACAGCGCGTAACCATGATGGCCGGTAACCTCCTCGTCCGCAGCTCAAGCCGGAGGCTAGTCTCCTCTGTTTCAAGGACCTCGTCATCTTCCTCAACCCGACAGCAGGCAAATGTTGTCAAATGCACGCCGTTTGCATCATCCGAGCAAGAGGCATCACGCAAACTCCTACCGATAATGACGGCCGCAACCTTACTTTACGGTTGGGGCGCACTGACATCACGAGAAGAGAGTGAAAACGTAAATAAGAGTGTGGCACAGTGTCTCATTGCCAAGACTGATGTCAAGGCAGCGGAAGTCGAGGCGAAGTTTGCAACCTATTGGCCTAGGAATATTATGATTCTCTTTGGTCCTCCAGGTATGTACTACGAGTATGGAATGAATGACGACGACACGGTTGATCTCTCCAATCATGTTATTTATCGCGTCTGAAACTTATTATTTATACCGATCGATCAATCTCACCAATTTTACTCATTGATTGGAACGCAGGTGCCGGCAAGGGTACGCACGGACCCAAAATCGAAGAATTATTGGGCATACCTCAACTCTCAACCGGTGATATGCTCCGCGCGGCCGTAAGCGCAAAGACTGAAGTCGGGCTAAAGGCAGCTGCTGTCATGAAGGCGGGTGGGCTAGTATCGGATGATATCGTTATTGGGATTATACGTGATCGGATTAGCGAGCCGGACTGTAAGTTTGGATTCATCCTTGATGGATTTCCACGCACCCTCGTACAGGCTATTGCGCTTGATAAAATGTTAGCCGAGGAGGGTGCAGTCGTAACCAAGGTAATCGAATTGCACGTCCCTGATAATGTACTCGAGGAACGGATTTGTGGTCGATGGGTACATAAGGGTTCTGGTCGGAGTTATCATGTCAAGTATGCCCCACCCAAAAGTATGAAGGTCGATGGGAAAGGCAATCCAATCCCAGAAAGTATGAAGGATGATGAGACGGGTGAGACATTGATGCAACGACCGGATGACACAGCATCCGCGTTAGTTAAGAGGTTATTGGGGTATCACAGTGAGACTGTGCCCATCCTCGACCATTACAAACCTAATGGAGTAGTGTCAGTGGTGAATGCAAATCAGGGTATGGATGGAGTTTGGGGAGAGGTATTGTCATCGCTCAAGCGAGGGGGGCATTGATAAAGTGTTTAATAAGCTGACTCGACTTTGTGGATATGCTGCTATGGTATTCAGCGAATAGTTGCTAATCATCACATAAATATTCAGAGAAGAGTAACTTGACATTTTCCTGCTATCTCATTTGTTCTTCTCTAGTAACAATCTCCATCGCATCTCTAACATCTCGCTCTGGGACAAAACTGAACCACATGTCAATCGCATCTCTTGCATCCCTCAGTATTGTCATCATCTCTGACATATCCTCAAAGTTGTTATTCTTTTGATACATATATTCCGCTTTGGCATCATCAAGTGATGTTTGTAATGCATTCCTATACAAATCACGTGCATCAAGATCACTCCGTATGACATCCGTGGCGGTGGGTAATCTATTTTCACGTATTAATTTACTCTTCTCTTCTCTTGATCCGGCATATATGTATTTATTTGGGTCAAAGTTCAAATTTGTTGTATAAATGTTGAGTGCTCGACGGACTTCACTATTGCTTTCTCGTGTACGTTCCTCCCCCACAAGACGATTCCACTGACGTCGTTCACCCACCAATTGACCAAATTCAAACAATTGCGGTGTGAATCCTGCCTCGATGGATAATTCCTTCCGTTCGAACCATTTTTGTCGTGTGGCTGCCAATTCACCCACGATAGGTGGTAGGTCGTAGGGGTCACCACGTGCAACGGTTGGGTCGGTTGACAGAATGAATGATGGTGGATATAACAGGATATTGTCAAGTGCAATAGCCGTACTTTCATCTAATATTGACGCCTTATTAGTACTCCTAGATTGCTGTAGGTTCTCCACAAGAGCCAATGCCCGGTAGACGTATACCCCCACGCGTGCTGCCGGTAGTAGATATTGCAATGGAGCAGACGGACGGATGGCCGACGAGTCAATGTTGTACGTCGACGATACACCCATAGGTCTGGCTAGGTATAGATTTCTGCAAGCGATCATTTAGGTTGGCTGTTGTTATCATTATTCATGCATAGATAAAAGATAGAGTAACAACTCACGAGAGAGTCCCATCATCATCCTGAGGTGGTCCAGCAATTATGATGGCGGAAGTGGCCACGCTTGTTGCACTACCGAGGAAAGCACGACGCGTATTGCTGTAAGAAGTAGCAACGAGAAGTGGAATGGGGAGGTTTGTAATGAGTAGCATGTTGTTCCACCACCAGCAACTCTCCGGCAACTCTCCGGAACTCTCTCCTCCCCCTTGGGGAAGCCTCGCGCCAAAAAAAACAACACACAAAAACAGCACCCGCACGATCGGCCCACTCCCACGCAACCATGATGGCACAGCAGTATCACGAGGAGGCAGTCGAAGAGCAGCAGGAGGAGCAGGGGCTGTCCAGTGGCGTAAGTGGCAATATGCTTTAATTTATTTTGCCGTCGCTTGTTCTGCGCTTCTCGTTGACTGTGGTGGGCGACGATGATAATGTTGTGTTGGCGGTCCCCAATGACGCAGCATTACCGACGTAATGCCTCCCGAGCAGTATACAACGTTAAGCGTAGTATCATCTGATACATCTCCGGACATAAATTTCATCTAATTACGATATGTACTATTGGGTGTGTGGTGGGGCGTGGAGGATGTGTCACATACTCTCTACGATACGCGTGTCAGTTTTCTTCGAATCGAAGTACGGATGAAAGAATAAATGATGATGCTTACATTTCACACACTGCGGTAATCAATTTCCGACTCTGATACACATATGCTTCTACCTCCCTTTTTTTCTCGAACAGATCACATACCAACCCCTCGAACTCCTCCAAGAACACGGCGTCGCTGCGTCTGACATCCAAAAGCTGAATGATGCCGGCTTTCATACCATCGAGTCCATTGCGCATTGCACAGTCCGTAAACTCTCCGAGGTACGTGGCCTATCGGAAGCCAAGGTTATCAAACTCAAGGATATTGTTAAAACTCTCGTACCCATGGATTTCAAGACGGCAGCCGATGCACTCGAAGATCGTAAGAGTCTCGTTACACTCACTACCGGCTCGACGGAGCTTGACAAACTCCTCGAGGGGGGCATTGAGACTGGTTCACTCACGGAGGTGTTTGGAGAGTTCCGCACCGGCAAGACGCAGCTATGTCATACTCTCTGTGTGACATGTCAGATGACTATTAGCGATGGTGGTGCCGAAGGCAAGGCAATTTACATCGATACCGAGGGTACATTCCGTCCTCAACGTCTCCAGGCCATTGCCGAACGATTCGGTTTGGACCCCTCGATTGCACTTGAGAATGTAGCCTACGCTCGTGCGCACAATAGTGAACACCAGCTTGAGCTATTAAAAATGGCCGCGGCGATTATGGCCACGGACCGATATGCACTCATCGTTGTGGACTCGGCCACGGCACTATTTCGGACCGATTACAGTGGTCGGGGAGAGTTGAGTGAACGTCAGATGCAGCTGGCGCAATTCCTACGTCAACTAACTCGTCTTGCTGAGGAATTTGGCGTGGCTGTGTTCATTACCAATCAAGTTGTGGCCGATCCGGGTGGTATGTCCTTCGCGAAGGACTCAACGAAGCCCATTGGAGGGAACATTATTGCACATGCGTCTACTACACGTCTACGTCTTCGTAAGGGACGGGGGGAGAATCGTATTTGTACCGTGTTTGATTCACCCACCCTCCCAGAGGCGGATGCTCAATTTGCTGTCGGTCCGTCGGGTATCTGTGATGCCACCGAGTAAAGAGGACGACTTTAGTGGTGAATTATTTTGCGAATTAGAATTGGAATCAAAGGGTTGGACCCTCTTTCGCATGTTATTTGCAGCTACGGATGATTACTTCCTTTTACAAATAAACATTAGATAACTCCATCACTCTTGCATAGATATGTACATTTATTCTCCTCATTTCTTCAAAATACCGTCCATTATTGTTCGCGATTGTTGGGAAATCGATTCACAGTTGTCGATGCAGCGCTCCTTACGTGGCTAAGAATCTAAGGCTTGCTACAGTACTGAATAATGAATTGTACTTTATTGAATGGCATATCAAGTTTCGTCACTGTTCCTTCTTTCCACTTACATCTTTGACCAGCACGGCCGTATCTCCTCCTCCTTCTACTGGCCGGTTCGAATCAACTGGGTATAGGTATCTCTGCCAGAGATATATCACAAACACTACATCATCACGAAAACAACTAACCCTCGCCATAGTTGGCATACGTATGATGAATGCAAATAAATCATCAATAAATGTATTCACAAAGCGATATCCAAGTACTCTCCATGGTAAATGAGCCACAGATTTGAGTTTGTAATTAAGAAACAGTTGAGGCGTCATCACGACGAACCCAACGGCATACACAAAAGAAGAAGCTGTTGTGATGAACCAACTGTACCAACCGGAATGTTCCTCCTTCACCAATGAGTAAATGGCATATGTGACAACTAAAGGTAGGAGGAAGTATTTTCCCAATAGCTTCGTTGCAAGTTGGTCCATCTCTTCTGTAAGTGCTGAGAGGTCTTGTTTACTAGAAATGCAAACTTTTGTCTTCTTATCAGACAACGATGCCGCTGCTGCTCGCAATCGTGTGGCACAAAGTTCATATCCCAAGACACCGAATATCTTATTATACCACATTGTTTGTTGAGTGTGATCGTTGCTATTGATAGCAGTCTTCTTGACGAATGCAAAACCGGCTCCTCTTTGACATTTCCACAGGGCAATCAACATCCCAACAAACGTAGGAATAGTCATGAGCAAACTTGAATCCATTTCAATCAAGTAAAATAATATAACAACTTGACTCATCCAATCAAGGAGTAAGGCACGAACACTCAGTCCTGTAAGATCAGTATTACCTCTCCAAAAGTCAACATCTGACTTGAATGTTAAGAATTCGAACAATAGATGTAATACCGATGCCATGATTGTTATAGCAAGCAATATCACATTCGTTTCGGCAATTAATCGCCGCAAGTCATCGATATCAGATTGTTCAAACCCTAGCTCTCGCTGTGATTCGAGTGCATGTGATAAATGATTTAGTAGACGATATCTAGCAGGACTAATACTACTCCCGCTACTACTTTCACTTTCACTTGCATCACCGTCACCATTACTGTGAAATCCAATTCGTAAAGGCAATGCCGAAATTGTATCATTTAATGGTATATACTTGTCGGACGTAAGACCAATTTCATCAACATGTACAGCCGGTAAGTAACTATATCCACTTGGATGTTGATGACGAATACTACCACTACTACTACTACCCCTACTTCGTAATTGAATAATCTCAAAACCAATTCTATTGGCATAATCTAATGGATAACCCACATCATCTTGAATTAAATGTATCATGACCTCTGGTTTCCAATATGGATACTTCACCCCTTCCTTCTTATGTGTACGTGCCGTATGATATTCCTGTGCTGCCTGTTTTTGATGATGCATGACATTCCAGGGTGGGATCATTGAGCTACAGCTCGAAGCATCATAACTTGGCAAATGGCACATCCCGTACTTTATTAGAATATACAATATATCGCGATATAACAACCTCTTAGGAGATGGAACGTGTGTGGGTAGTTCACGTTTCATCATTGCTACATTCCCAAAAAGGACATGATGATTTGAATGAAGTTGTTGTAATCGACTCATGGCAACTTGTGAATCAGGAGAGGATGAGAAACGATTGTCGTCGTCGTCATCGACGTTGTCGTCTGCAGATAATGGAGTTTGACGAATGAGTAATACATGAACATAGGCTGTACCATTTGACATGATTGATTTCCATATTGGATTCTCGGTGGAGATGTTAATGATTGTCCTTGGTTCTTCACCGGAAGCTTGTTGTGATGATTGATCGAGTGTTTCCTTTGATTTCTCACCAACACCACTACTACGAGTGCTACTGCTCTGCGTGACAAAATCTAAAAGATGCATGAGCTTACGATGCAGTGATGTATAAACAGTTAGTAATATCGAAGTTGATTCGATGCCTCCTCCACTACCGGCAGACATGGCTGCCATAATCCCACCCCCATCACTCCGTAACTGCTTCTCATGCTGTATCGAGTCTTCTAGCCATTTAGTTGCAAAATCAATCGATTTCTGGTGAGACGACTGATTGTCATTATTATTATTACATGACTGATCATCACTATTATCATTGGTATTGCAAACTGACGAGGAAGGGTTGTTTTCGGCAACTAGTACAAATGAACGTGATGGGAATTTCTTCGTTGCCTCGATAGCATTATCTTCTGACCAAAGCAAGAATGAGTTTCCATGGCGAATAGATAACATGGAGTAATCATCAGTGGTTTTGTCCTTCTCACCCCCAAATTTATCATTGATTGTAAAGTAATCAAGAGAAAATTCTTTCTTCGTCGATAGATAGACTCTCATTCCTAATTCGCCATTGTTACTACTAGTGCCATCTATCTTCTTCTCAGTGGACCAGAATGGATACACCATATTCTCTCTCGGCATAGTGATTAGATTTTCCCTCGTCATGTTCCGTAATGGATACATTAAATTAAGTAAATTCGAGAATGCAAAATAGACATAAAATAATGCAGCGAAGGAAGAAAGAGTAGAGAGTGAAAACATTTGTTGGAAGATAGACTTCTTCTCCTTCTTTACTGAGGTTGGCGCTGCGGCGGCTGATAGAGCCGGCGATGATGAAGATGACGATGATTTGCTTGTCATTGTTGTTCAACTGACCCGTGGCACTGATGTTATGTTGTGGATCTAGATTTCACTCGACACCGTCTATGATCCAATTCCACGTGGCGGCACACGAGAATTGAACGAAAGACGAAGTTCCTATCGGCTGTTGAGGAGGAAGCATGACGACCATCATATCAGGCGCTAGGAAGGTTTGTCTCCTAACTGGGGCATCGGGTACTATTGGCTCTGCCATCGCACGTGCACTCAAGGCATCATCAACTTCTTGGCATATCATCGTCATCGGCCGACGTCCACCAACACAAGAATCAAGTGCTCCATTTTTTGATACATATCTTTCGGCAAACTTGACAGATGAATCATCTGTAAACTCAAATTTGGATTACTATTTTGACAATTTAGATATGTCAATGCAGTCATTAAATCGATTAGATTTACTTATTAATTGTGCTGGATGTTCGTTGGGTAATGTCCCACTTGTGGATCTATCCGCCGATACCTTCCGTGAAGTATTAGAGGTGAATCTTGTAGCACCGTTCATTCTTAGTAAATGGGCAATGATTAAAATGGCGTCCAATACTGTGCCTGCTGTATCCGATGGTGGTGGGTGTGGTCGTATTATCAATATTGGCAGTATCGCCGTGGAGGCACCACGGTTGCATTCGTTACCGTATACAGTTTCAAAAGTAGCCCTGTCAGGACTGACGCGTTGTCTATCCATTGAGGGACGATACCTTGCCAAAACAACAAAATCATCCAATACTGTCAGAGAGGATGCCTCCTTTGTGGCAGTATGTCAAATCAATCCAGGCAATGTTCGCAGTGCCATCATGTCAGAAGAGGAGGCGGCACGTCGAGAAAAGGAAGAGGGATTTGTGAATGTAGATGATTTAGGAATGTATGTTGCCATGGTGGCCAACTTACCGTTAGGGGCGAATGTATTAGAAAGCACGATAATGCCAACGAGACAACCTTTGATTGGTCGTGGATGATTAGATTGGGCATGTACCACTTTGCTGATGTAAATTTAGGGATGATCATATCACAACATATTAGAGATTGGGTAGTCAAGTCGCTAAAATATAAGATTCGATGGGCGAAGTTAAAATGCAGTATAATAGCTTATGTGCTAATACAATCTACCCCCAAAAATGTGGCTACCAAAGGTGTGTTGTGAAGTTGATTTCTTATGATTTCTGTGCATTTTAACCAAGTCTCCCAATCGTCTTGACACGAAGATTTCGTTCACCTTCGTACTCTTCCTCTATGAGTGATAGTCCACCTGAAGATTCGTAATTAGACACAAAATCACTACTCGGAGACTGCTCTGGCAGCTGGGCTCTTAGAGACATCACCTTAATGGCTAATATCCCCTCATCACAAACGGAAGATCGACATGTTATGTAGCCGCAGTGATCGACTCCAACAAATTCTGGGTCAGGAATGTATTTAACATGATTGTCAGATGTGACAACACAGTTACCATGTTCGGATCCACCAGTTTGGGTGACTTTGAGCAGAATATCAACTCCTTTTGAAAAGTCATTGCTCGCGACATCGACTTTAATTGGTGTGTTTTGCAACGTTGAGATCATCTCGTCTGCGGCATAAACTGAAGCTACAGATGATTCTGGCTCATTTTCAGCTAGCTCTGCAATGATATTTGTTGGCCTATCGGGACGCACTCGTACGTTCGGCAATTCCTCCACCTTCGTGTTCATCTTCTCATCTGTCTCATCCTGAATCTTTTCATTCACGTTGTCGTTGTCGTTGTCGTCGTCATCGTCGTTCTCGATGTCGTCGTCCCACTCTATAGAATCGTCTCCTGTTGAAATCGATTCGACTAGGACATCAATTCGACCTCTGTCACACTCGATGTCCTTGTCAAATGTTTTACCCAGGCGATTGGTTGCCGACGAACAGACGATGTAGGCACATTGATCAAAACCAGCAAAGCCAATATCTATAGACGGGGGAGTATATCTCACTCTATTATTAATGACCTCACACTTGCCGTGGATGGCTCTGTTGACTTTCGTCAACACCAGTTTTTGTCCATCCGGTGCGGAGTCATTTGCTGTGACATCAATGAAAATGGATTTGTCGCCCATGGTCGAGGACTCGTCATTCGTCGCAACGACATTCGCATTCTCTTGCTTCGGCATTGGTGGATTTTCTGGCAAGACTGAGCCAATCACTTTGATCTTAATCAATGCTTCGTCACAGACCATCCTACGACTTGGAAGACAAACTCTATAAGCACAGCGATCCCATCCCACATACCCATCATCAGGTTTGTATAGGACTTTATCATTCACAACTTCACACGTCCCGTGATGTGCCAGTGTCAATCGTTTGATTAAGGGAATCAACGATCCTGTATAATCGTCATTGGCAACGGCATCTATTGTTATTGATTTGTTAAGGCCTGTAGATACTCCATCTTCCACTGCAGTTATTCTTACATCTTCCAGTGATGTAAATTTGTCTGGTTTTGGTTTCGTTGATGACATGGTCAAGATGTTCTCTCTATTATCAGATACGACGTTCACATATACCCACGCCGTGTCGCACAAGTTTCCTCCATTGCCCAGACACACAACGTAGGAGCATCGATCTCGTTTCAGACCCAGTGTGGGTGTATATTTCACTCTATTATCAGTAGTAACCTCGCACAGTCCGTGCCTTCCATGACGTGTGCCTTTAATGATTAGTGATCCTTCACCTACGTCATTCTTAATAACGTCGATAAGTACGGGAGATGTTCCAGTCGTTTCAGCAAAATCATCCTTGGCAGACAATGCATCTACTAGAGCCAGTATTGGTTCGGGTGGACTTTGAGTTGCCGACTCTGTGGCACTCGACTCTATGGCACTACTACCACTGCTTCGGCCATCACCCAGAATCAATATTTCAGCGCAATTCCAATACTCATCGTGACTTAAATTTGATGAACCATCACTATAATCATCAACATTATCATCGTCGTCATCGTCACACACACCACCGAGTGGCCGTGTCCACTCACCCCAAGCATCTATCGGCCATTGATACGTGTCATACCCAATTGGATAGCAGTCAGTCCGAGCTGGGACATAGTGAAGTCGGAGTAATACATATCGAGTACTTGCAGGTGTGGCTGCTACAGGAATAGGTGGGATATCGGACGCCGTCGTTGTTGACACTGCTATTGTTGCTGCTGCTGTTGTTGCTACCGTTGTTGTTGTTGTTGTTGTTGTTGTTGTTGCTGCTGCTGTTGTTGGAATCGTTGCAGTAGCTTTAGTGGTAGAAGTAGTAGCTTTAGGAGTAGAAGTAGATGTTGTAGTAGTAGGAGCCGTAGTCTCTTCAACTTTCAAGACATCTTCTGTCAACAACATGATGTCATCTGGCACGGCCCAGAAAATGTCTGGTTCATTATTTATACCTAAACCATAAATGTCCTTACTCCCGTAAGTGCTCGTGGAACTTGCTGGGATATGTGGACCTCCAGGAATAATCTGTGTCCCACCATGAAGTGTATGTATCGTTGTTGTACCTTTACCATCAGTAACGACACTTGATATTAGGACAGTCTGTGTGTCTGAGTTGTTGTCGGTGGTCAGACCACCGTTTTGAGTCCATACTGTCTTCTCCTTTTCTTCTTCTTCTTCTTCATTAGCTACAACATTTCCATCTGCGTCTTGATCATCTGCATCCTCCTCCGCATTCAGCATTCCAGCATTCAACTTTTCGTAATAGTCATCCATATCCTCATTCGTCACCTGTTCTCTACGTCTATTTCTAATTTTGTGCCGCCGCTTATCATCACCCATGTCAACAACATTGCCATGTACAAATTCATATGCCAGAGATTGTTGTTGTTGTTGCTCGTGTTCGGTGTACACCAATACCCCATCCACAACCTCACCATTCGGCACTCCACGTTTGACCAATATGTCTGGTGGAGTTTCTAAGCATTTACCAAAAACGATACAATCTACACTGTCTTCATCACGTGGAAGACGGAGTATGTATGAGTACTCTATCATTGTCGACCCACCTTCTTCTCCATGAATATTGGTAATTACTTCGTCGAGTAGATTATTGTCAGAGGAAAATGCAGACGAATAGGGAACATATGCTCTTTCGGGATAATTTACATCCTTCGATGCACCATAGTGCACATCGTGTACAAATTCAAGTGGATGTTTATTGAAGCATTCATCAGTGGGTGCATTTGGATACTCGACAGGACAAGCGTGGAATTCGAAGTGTCCACCACCACCACCTATGTTCATGTCATCCTTACTAAGTAGGACCGAAACATTAATTTCAGACCCAGCAGCATAAATTGCACGAATGTCTAACGGTAATAACGATCCCGATCTCGACTTTGGTTGATCGTAGTCTCTTGTGGTTTGTGTAGTTGAGTGATGATTCAGCTGTGATAACTTCTTGTTGTCAACATCACGACCATCTATTACAACACGTCCAACGCGCCCACATGTTCGTCCACCCGTAAGACTTTGTGGATTGGGTTCTATTTCGGGTAATGATGATAATGGATTTGAGGAGGAGGGAAGGGTTGGATTCGAAAGGTAGGCTAAGTAATTTCGTGATGGGGGATTGATCATATACACCCCTCTTCCTCCTCCTCCCTCCACAAAAGTAGTGACAACGATGCACAGGAGTATCAACTGCTGTGTCATCATCATCATCATCGTACGTCGTATGAAGCAGCGGTCGTCTATATGTCGCCGACGATGACGAATTTCCAACGATGAGATCATCGTTAATTATGAAATGACATGGTAGTCTCGAAACGCTATGGTTGGCCGTGTATCGTGGTTGCTTGGCCGTGTGTTTCTTGAAAATCTAGTCCGGTACCCTGGGGGCCGTTCTACCCTTTTGATTTTGCTTGATAGGGTTATTGTTGACGAGTCGAAACCCTATTACAATTAATTTACACCAAGATCGATCCCCACCAGGATACAACAGGATACAATGTAGAGCAGGAGGAACATGGTGAATGATCGTCGTCGCAATCTCCTCATCGCTATTCTTCTTCGATGCGTACATTCTTTGGAGGATACAGGAGTGTGTGTCGATGGGGTTTGTGGCAGTAGTCCAACGTTGGAACGAATCCGCGAACGTCGGAGAGCGAGGGACGATGTTAGTCAAGGAGACTCAATCGAAACATCGTCAACTTCCGAATATATCAAGAGGATTATCCAACACGCCATGGCAGCACACGAGGCCGGCCGTTCGGATGATGCCCTTGTGGCATTCTCACAGTTACGAGAGGATAACGGTGAACCACCCAGCGCCGAACTAGCCGAAGCTGAAGCATACCATGGTATGATCTTTGCCCAACAGTGGCGTGGTGAGGAGGCATTAGATTGCTGGAAAAATGCAATCACTATCAAAGAGCAGTTAGTGTCAACGACAGGAGAATTAATTTCTAGTTTCGAAGCGTTTCGTGGTCAAGTGAGCATGCTAATATACAAAGCAGCAGAACAATTTAGTAATGCCGCGATCAATGATATGCATGACCATGCTATTCATACAAATGGACGCATCGGACTACACTTAGATGCTGCCAAACTATGCAATGCTGTAGGAGATATTGACTGGGCAACTGACCATCTCGAGAGTGCGGTACAACTTAACCCCGACCATGCAGAGGCAATGTACGTGCTTGGCACACTACGTGAAAAGCAAGGAAGAATTACGGAAGCAAAGAGTCTGATGCAGACTGGGATTGAGCTACAGAAAGGAAATGTTGCTGGTGCTATGATCGCTGCAGCTCGGGCATGTGAAGAAAAAGATTTAGAAACCTGTCATAGACGATTCCTTATAGCGTACGAGTATGCATATGCAGATAACAATTTGCCGACAGCGTCACGTGCTGTCTCATCGGCGATATCTGTGCTGCTGCAGTTACATGGTGAGGCTGGAATTGCCGAATCACGTGTGATAGGGAAAAAGGCTGTATCACGAGGTGTACTGAATGCGCCACTGCAGGTGCCAGGCACTCTGATTCACGGTCTATTGCCCGCGAAGGCGTATCATGACGATTCGAAAGCATGGCCGGTCGTGCGAGCACTTGAGGAGCATGCGTCGGAGATACGAAACGAAATTCTTGCTGCATACCGTGATGGCAAATTCTCAGATCGGTACGAGTATGATTCTGTCGCCGACCTTCCATTACGAGGTCACTGGGGAGAGATTAACATTATTCGACAGAGTGTACCGCAACCTAAAATTGTTGAGATGCTGCCTGTTACGTCAGGTGTGGTCCTATCAATACCTGATGCAGTAACAATGATTCACGGGGGATCGAAGGTGTCAGTAATTGATGGTGGGTCTCTTGTACGTCCACACACTGGATGTTGTAACTCCAGACTGCGAGTACATTTTGGTATCACAATCCCAGACAACTGTGGTATCATCGTTGATGGTGAGGCGCGGACATGGACGGAGGGTCAGTGCATGGTCTTTGACGATTCATTCGTACACAGCGTATGGCAGAACAGTACTCAGGTGCGGATTATACTGATTGTTGACATATGGCATCCAAATTTGGACGAATCGGCACGAGAGGCGACGTTATTGGACGAGGAGAAACTCAAACGGTACCGTCAAGTTCAGCGCATGATGAATGATGGCAGTTGGAATAAAAACATACTGGATTAACTACCATATGCACTAAATACAAACCAAGTCTTCCAATTTTGCTTATACTGCTATATTACTTCTTGTTCTTATTCTTATTTTTGTCCACTTCCAAACAGCATCTAGACCTTGCAATCTTTCTCAAACGAACTCTATCCACTGATATTTCTCTTGATTCAGCCTTCTTTGTATGTGGTGCATATTCTTTAATTGCCTGGAGGAAATGCTTGTGAGTGCTCAGTGTATTATCCCTAAAGGCTCTCACATCCCTTACTTTCTTATCCTTTGCTTGAGGAGCTTGTTTAGGAGTGCCTACGTCTTCCCAGTCTTTCAATCCTAGTAGGCTACGATCAAAGTTTCCCATATTTCATCATTGTCACTCTCTGTTGGAGTTTACTAAACACTAAACATAGTTCCCTTCCCTTTTGACATGACATGATAGAAATCACAAAAGAGTGGAAAATGAGCACTTGATGAATATATCGAATCCGCATCCCATCATTATAAGTGCGCCGTGCCCCTATCCTTGTTCTCTTCCTCAATGCCGGGCACCAAGTATATCCAGCACTGCATCGGCGTCTCACCAGCTCTTACCTCCCAGAAATGAATCTTCCATTTTGCGGGAAGCACAAAAATGACACAAGAGGCGTGCATGCACCGCCGTTGGTTGCAGTCTTGCTTGGTCCATGATGAACGATTGCAAGTAGTCCTCATAAAAATTTCAACGCAATCAACTAATCCAACTATCACGCTATCATCAACGCAAACATGTGGACTTCCATCGCCGTCTTAATCACTTTCATGGCCATCCAACAACTCGACACCGTCCACGCAGCAAATGGAGGTCGATACGTACTTCCAGCGCTCAATCCACCACCGGTTGTCAACACACCAATCGGGAAAGTCATCGGTTCAAACTCTGACCCACGATTCGGTAATGCAGGTCAGTACTTATCCGGACCTGTCACCATCGAATCATTCCTTGGATTGCAGTACGCCACAGTCCCACGTCGCTTCGGTCGGTCGAAGGTACCCATCGAAAACGCCAGTCAGGTCATTTACGCTACCGACTTTGGTCCGTACTGTTGGCAAAACCCAACCAATGACAATGGCGATGACATCCCCTACTACGATGTACAAGATCAAGATGAGGAATGTTTATATTTGAATATATGGCGTCCAACGGGCACGACACCCTCGTCCAAACTTGCTGTCATGGTATACATTCATGGTGGAGGATGGGACAGTATGGGTGGTGCCGATCCTCCACTCTGGGGTCACCACATCGTCGCAGCCGATCCGAATGTCATGGTCATTACAATCAATTATCGACTAGGCATCTTTGGTTTCCTCGCAACTGATGAGTATGGTACCAATGGTATGAATGGAATTGATGATCAAGTCAAGGCACTCACATGGATCAAAAACTACATCAAGTACTTTGGTGGAGATTCCAATCGTATTACCATCTTTGGACAGGAAGTTGGATCTGCATCAGTTTGTTATCTCTCAGTTACACCCTCCGCCAACGGATTATTTCAACGTGGTATTATGCAAAGTGGTGAATGCGTCGTGGGTGATGATCGTCCAGATTCTATCGGACTCGTGTCTGGTAAGGTGGGATATAGCATTACCTTAGATGTGTTGAAAGACACCGGTGCTACCTCCGTTACACAATTAGCGAAGAGGAATATATTCGCTCCTTGGGATATTGTAGGTGTTCTTCCAGTAATTGTTCCTGTATTGGATCCGAGAATTCTTCCAGACTTTCCCTCGTGAGTTAGCACAATATTGTTTGCAATTGTTCACTTATATTCTCTTTGTTCTAAATATATAACTAACATGCTACATGATCACCAAATTACCTTATCGCAGAAATCTATATCAAGAACCGATGAACATTATTCCGTCACAGCTGATGGTAGGATCGAATACATACGATGATCCCGATTTGGTCGCACCGTTCGGTATTGATGTAGTAACAAATTTGACAGCCTTCCGTGAGGAAATTAGGTCGGACTGGCCAGGTGAAGACGTTAGTCAGCTACTTCGTCTCTACTCTCCGAATAGGTATAGTGGAAGCTTGATGAATGCCTACTCTCAATATCAAGGTGACAAGAAAACTGTGTGCAACCAAAGGCAGTTTGCCGAGTATGTTGCGAACTCTATGCTAAACGGAAGGATTGGAGAAGTGTACTTGTATCAATATGGCAGAGAAACAAGCTATGATCCTGCAGAGTTGAGTGGATTGTTCGATGAGTTTTACAATCCTTATACCAACTGGGCATCAAATGGTGCTGAGATTCCAATGATGTAAGTAGTGTCAGAAAAAGTCCCTGTTTTAACTATGAATTCTACTCCTCACACACCATGAAATGATTTTCATCAACAGATTTGGTACGTTTCAGGAAATCTCTAGTAAATGGTGGTATGATGCACCATATTTCCCTCCAACATCGAAAGAATTGAAACTCCATCAAGAACTACTTTCCCGTTGGACGAGCTTCGCCAAGAACGGTAACCCAAATAACAGACCATACTCTGGTTGGGATCCTGTTCCATACACTGGCCCAAGTGATGGTTGGGCGTCAGAAATCAGTGAATTCATGCTTTCAGATGTCGGGACTCTTGGGAATAGTGTCTCTGTTGTTACTCGTTGCAATGCATTTCCGAAGTTCAACGCATTCGAGGCCTCCACTTTCTTCCCAACGTTTGCACCTACCGATTACGACCCGATTCGAACACGTCGTCCAACTAGGAAGGTGAGTAAAAGTTAATTGCGTTATGCTAACTGATTTGGTTGGAAACTATTCTCATCACTGTATCTTCTACAGCCATCTAAGAAGCCGACCAAACGACCGAGTGAAGCACCAACGGAGTTTCCCACGTTCTTTCCAACTGATTCGCGTAGGACCAGGAGGTGAGTGTATCATAGAACAGTCGTACTTGATGTATATTATCATAAACGCTCACAGCACTTATTACAATAATTTAATTAGGCCAACACGTCGACCAAGTCTTCGTCCAACTCGCAAGCCCACGAGGAAACCAGTTATTGTACCAACGACTGATTTTCCTACATTTACGCCTGAAATCTTGACTTCAAGGCCTACGCGTAGACCAAGCAGTCCTCCCAGCAGTACACCCACATCTATTCCTACTTTAAAGCCAGTGCTGAATCCCATCCCCATTCAGACAAGCCTTCCAACTGCACAACCAAGCCCCACACCTACGCCTGGACCAAGCAGTACTCCCACTTCAACGCCTACTATCTTGATCACGACGTCTGGACCAAGCAGTACGCCCTCATCCAGTCCAATCAATCCTCCCACAAAGGATCCCACGGGCTCACCAATTACTGCAAATCCCACTTCATCTCCTACCTCATTACCCACTTTGTTTCCTAATCCAGTACCCACTACGCTAGCTCCAGTAACGGGTGAGCCAACTTCGCTAGCTCCAGTAACGGGTGAGCCAACTTCACTAGCTCCAGTAACGGGTGAGCCAACTTCGCTAGCTCCAGTAACGGGTGAGCCAACTTCACTAGCTCCAGTAACGGGTGAGCCAACTTCACTAGCTCCAGTAACGGGTGAGCCAACTTCACTAGCTCCATTAACGGGTGAGCCAACTTCACTGGCTCCAGTAACGGGTGAGCCCACTACTCCTATCTCTCAAACCCTGAATGAATTCGACCTTGATTACGTTGTAGAACTTGCTTAATTTTGGCTGGAGGGAATTGAATCAACTTTGGATAAGGAAATAGGATGGATAAAAGAGAATGTCTTGTTGGGGGGTACTAATATTGTATTTAAATTGAAAATGGTCTGTATGAAAGGTAGAATTTACCACTATAAATAATAATAGTACAATTGCATCTTGGACTTAAACACATGTTGAGATGGTTCGTTGTTTAGGGTTTATACATTTCTATTCTAAAAATGAACTGAGTTCAAATGCAAGACGGATGATCTAAATCCTCTAGTTGTGGACAAGGACATCAGCCAGGAACCAGCCAATTGATATGAGCCACTGAACAATCTACTCATCTTCTGTACGAAAGCGAAGACCCCTGGTTAGGATTCGCCAAGCCTCAGGTGGCACGAAACCATCAATAATGGAGATTCTCCCAGCGTTAATCTCCCTATGAAGATCAATGACATTTGACTCATAACTGTTATTGAAAGCGAACTTGACCACGTGACATGGCTTGTCCTGACCAAGTCGGTGAATTCTACCAGCAGCCTGAACTTCGACTGCTGGGTCTAGATTGGGTTCCATCAGATACACACGCGAAGCTGCAGTAAGAGTAATTCCTACATTTCCACTTCGTAAAGTAATAACAAAAACTGCAGGTCGGGGTATGGACACGTCTTGAAAGCTTCGTATCGCATTATCTCGTTGGTTGGTTGAACTAGAGCCAGTAAATTGGTATAAATCAAATCCATCTCCCTGGAGGCCGCGAACGCATGCTGAGTGAACGTCGAGAAACTGCGTGAATACAACAGCTCTAATCACTGGATCGATTCGTCTCTGTTCAGCGAGGCTTTTCCGAAGAGCCACGACCTTTGTAAGACGTTGCGGAATGTAGCGTCGCAAGTAGTCTTTCTTTTCATTATACACTTCTGAGAGTTCATAATGCTGGGGAGAATTGATGATTCTCGACATTTGTGGAAGGAATGCTCTCTCTGCAGCAAACCGCTTAGCCCCTGAATTATTGTACCCCACAATGACTGATCGTGATATATTAATGCAGTTAAACGCTAGATCCTCTAACCTGGACATATCAAGCATTATCGTTGATGAAGTAGATGGCGGTAGACACAATGCTTCTGATCCTGATATTGTAGGAACATAGTGCGAAACTCAGTGCAAGAGGGAGAATGGAAATATAATATTCCAATTATTGGAAACTCACCATTAATCTGTTGTGACTTCATGTGCCTAATCATAAATGACTGAAGCGAGTCTACGAGACGATTAAACGTCCCCTCTGACGGCGATGAGCAAAAGTTCTTCATTTCAGTCCTCAAACCTCCTGTGATAGTGGTCTGGATTCTACTACCCTCGACTAAAAACAATTGATTAGCTAATTCCTTAACAGATGAGGTCATAGGTGTTGCAGTCACACCCCACCTTAGTGGAGACGTTAACCTATTGGCATTGTCAACTTTAGAACCACCGCTGTATAAGTGGCTTTCGTCCTGGATGACGCGATGAAATTGACAAGACTGCGTGACTATGCAACAGAAAATAAATGAGAGCTGGTCCACGACAAAAAGAAAAAAAGAGTTGTTGCGAAACTCACTGGATGTTGGCCACTTGAAAGTTGTCGAAGAAATGATCACGTCTATCTCGCTGAGAATGGGAATTGTTAGATTTTGAATCGAAAATGAGCACTTGATGAATATATCGAATCCGCATCCCATCATTATAAGTGCGCCGTGCCCCTATCCTTGTTCTCTTCCTCAATGCCGGGCACCAAGTATATCCAGCACTGCATCGGCGTCTCACCAGCTCTTACCTCCCAGAAATGAATCTTCCATTTTGCGGGAAGCACAAAAATGACACAAGAGGCGTGCATGCACCGCCGTTGGTTGCAGTCTTGCTTGGTCCATGATGAACGATTGCAAGTAGTCCTCATAAAAATTTCAACGCAATCAACTAATCCAACTATCACGCTATCATCAACGCAAACATGTGGACTTCCATCGCCGTCTTAATCACTTTCATGGCCATCCAACAACTCGACACCGTCCACGCAGCAAATGGAGGTCGATACGTACTTCCAGCGCTCAATCCACCACCGGTTGTCAACACACCAATCGGGAAAGTCATCGGTTCAAACTCTGACCCACGATTCGGTAATGCAGGTCAGTACTTATCCGGACCTGTCACCATCGAATCATTCCTTGGATTGCAGTACGCCACAGTCCCACGTCGCTTCGGTCGGTCGAAGGTACCCATCGAAAACGCCAGTCAGGTCATTTACGCTACCGACTTTGGTCCGTACTGTTGGCAAAACCCAACCAATGACAATGGCGATGACATCCCCTACTACGATGTACAAGATCAAGATGAGGAATGTTTATATTTGAATATATGGCGTCCAACGGGCACGACACCCTCGTCCAAACTTGCTGTCATGGTATACATTCATGGTGGAGGATGGGACAGTATGGGTGGTGCCGATCCTCCACTCTGGGGTCACCACATCGTCGCAGCCGATCCGAATGTCATGGTCATTACAATCAATTATCGACTAGGCATCTTTGGTTTCCTCGCAACTGATGAGTATGGTACCAATGGTATGAATGGAATTGATGATCAAGTCAAGGCACTCACATGGATCAAAAACTACATCAAGTACTTTGGTGGAGATTCCAATCGTATTACCATCTTTGGACAGGAAGTTGGATCTGCATCAGTTTGTTATCTCTCAGTTACACCCTCCGCCAACGGATTATTTCAACGTGGTATTATGCAAAGTGGTGAATGCGTCGTGGGTGATGATCGTCCAGATTCTATCGGACTCGTGTCTGGTAAGGTGGGATATAGCATTACCTTAGATGTGTTGAAAGACACCGGTGCTACCTCCGTTACACAATTAGCGAAGAGGAATATATTCGCTCCTTGGGATATTGTAGGTGTTCTTCCAGTAATTGTTCCTGTATTGGATCCGAGAATTCTTCCAGACTTTCCCTCGTGAGTTAGCACAATATTGTTTGCAATTGTTCACTTATATTCTCTTTGTTCTAAATATATAACTAACATGCTACATGATCACCAAATTACCTTATCGCAGAAATCTATATCAAGAACCGATGAACATTATTCCGTCACAGCTGATGGTAGGATCGAATACATACGATGATCCCGATTTGGTCGCACCGTTCGGTATTGATGTAGTAACAAATTTGACAGCCTTCCGTGAGGAAATTAGGTCGGACTGGCCAGGTGAAGACGTTAGTCAGCTACTTCGTCTCTACTCTCCGAATAGGTATAGTGGAAGCTTGATGAATGCCTACTCTCAATATCAAGGTGACAAGAAAACTGTGTGCAACCAAAGGCAGTTTGCCGAGTATGTTGCGAACTCTATGCTAAACGGAAGGATTGGAGAAGTGTACTTGTATCAATATGGCAGAGAAACAAGCTATGATCCTGCAGAGTTGAGTGGATTGTTCGATGAGTTTTACAATCCTTATACCAACTGGGCATCAAATGGTGCTGAGATTCCAATGATGTAAGTAGTGTCAGAAAAAGTCCCTGTTTTAACTATGAATTCTACTCCTCACACACCATGAAATGATTTTCATCAACAGATTTGGTACGTTTCAGGAAATCTCTAGTAAATGGTGGTATGATGCACCATATTTCCCTCCAACATCGAAAGAATTGAAACTCCATCAAGAACTACTTTCCCGTTGGACGAGCTTCGCCAAGAACGGTAACCCAAATAACAGACCATACTCTGGTTGGGATCCTGTTCCATACACTGGCCCAAGTGATGGTTGGGCGTCAGAAATCAGTGAATTCATGCTTTCAGATGTCGGGACTCTTGGGAATAGTGTCTCTGTTGTTACTCGTTGCAATGCATTTCCGAAGTTCAACGCATTCGAGGCCTCCACTTTCTTCCCAACGTTTGCACCTACCGATTACGACCCGATTCGAACACGTCGTCCAACTAGGAAGGTGAGTAAAAGTTAATTGCGTTATGCTAACTGATTTGGTTGGAAACTATTCTCATCACTGTATCTTCTACAGCCATCTAAGAAGCCGACCAAACGACCGAGTGAAGCACCAACGGAGTTTCCCACGTTCTTTCCAACTGATTCGCGTAGGACCAGGAGGTGAGTGTATCATAGAACAGTCGTACTTGATGTATATTATCATAAACGCTCACAGCACTTATTACAATAATTTAATTAGGCCAACACGTCGACCAAGTCTTCGTCCAACTCGCAAGCCCACGAGGAAACCAGTTATTGTACCAACGACTGATTTTCCTACATTTACGCCTGAAATCTTGACTTCAAGGCCTACGCGTAGACCAAGCAGTCCTCCCAGCAGTACACCCACATCTATTCCTACTTTAAAGCCAGTGCTGAATCCCATCCCCATTCAGACAAGCCTTCCAACTGCACAACCAAGCCCCACACCTACGCCTGGACCAAGCAGTACTCCCACTTCAACGCCTACTATCTTGATCACGACGTCTGGACCAAGCAGTACGCCCTCATCCAGTCCAATCAATCCTCCCACAAAGGATCCCACGGGCTCACCAATTACTGCAAATCCCACTTCATCTCCTACCTCATTACCCACTTTGTTTCCTAATCCAGTACCCACTACGCTAGCTCCAGTAACGGGTGAGCCAACTTCGCTAGCTCCAGTAACGGGTGAGCCAACTTCACTAGCTCCAGTAACGGGTGAGCCAACTTCGCTAGCTCCAGTAACGGGTGAGCCAACTTCACTAGCTCCAGTAACGGGTGAGCCAACTTCACTAGCTCCAGTAACGGGTGAGCCAACTTCACTAGCTCCATTAACGGGTGAGCCAACTTCACTGGCTCCAGTAACGGGTGAGCCCACTACTCCTATCTCTCAAACCCTGAATGAATTCGACCTTGATTACGTTGTAGAACTTGCTTAATTTTGGCTGGAGGGAATTGAATCAACTTTGGATAAGGAAATAGGATGGATAAAAGAGAATGTCTTGTTGGGGGGTACTAATATTGTATTTAAATTGAAAATGGTCTGTATGAAAGGTAGAATTTACCACTATAAATAATAATAGTACAATTGCATCTTGGACTTAAACACATGTTGAGATGGTTCGTTGTTTAGGGTTTATACATTTCTATTCTAAAAATGAACTGAGTTCAAATGCAAGACGGATGATCTAAATCCTCTAGTTGTGGACAAGGACATCAGCCAGGAACCAGCCAATTGATATGAGCCACTGAACAATCTACTCATCTTCTGTACGAAAGCGAAGACCCCTGGTTAGGATTCGCCAAGCCTCAGGTGGCACGAAACCATCAATAATGGAGATTCTCCCAGCGTTAATCTCCCTATGAAGATCAATGACATTTGACTCATAACTGTTATTGAAAGCGAACTTGACCACGTGACATGGCTTGTCCTGACCAAGTCGGTGAATTCTACCAGCAGCCTGAACTTCGACTGCTGGGTCTAGATTGGGTTCCATCAGATACACACGCGAAGCTGCAGTAAGAGTAATTCCTACATTTCCACTTCGTAAAGTAATAACAAAAACTGCAGGTCGGGGTATGGACACGTCTTGAAAGCTTCGTATCGCATTATCTCGTTGGTTGGTTGAACTAGAGCCAGTAAATTGGTATAAATCAAATCCATCTCCCTGGAGGCCGCGAACGCATGCTGAGTGAACGTCGAGAAACTGCGTGAATACAACAGCTCTAATCACTGGATCGATTCGTCTCTGTTCAGCGAGGCTTTTCCGAAGAGCCACGACCTTTGTAAGACGTTGCGGAATGTAGCGTCGCAAGTAGTCTTTCTTTTCATTATACACTTCTGAGAGTTCATAATGCTGGGGAGAATTGATGATTCTCGACATTTGTGGAAGGAATGCTCTCTCTGCAGCAAACCGCTTAGCCCCTGAATTATTGTACCCCACAATGACTGATCGTGATATATTAATGCAGTTAAACGCTAGATCCTCTAACCTGGACATATCAAGCATTATCGTTGATGAAGTAGATGGCGGTAGACACAATGCTTCTGATCCTGATATTGTAGGAACATAGTGCGAAACTCAGTGCAAGAGGGAGAATGGAAATATAATATTCCAATTATTGGAAACTCACCATTAATCTGTTGTGACTTCATGTGCCTAATCATAAATGACTGAAGCGAGTCTACGAGACGATTAAACGTCCCCTCTGACGGCGATGAGCAAAAGTTCTTCATTTCAGTCCTCAAACCTCCTGTGATAGTGGTCTGGATTCTACTACCCTCGACTAAAAACAATTGATTAGCTAATTCCTTAACAGATGAGGTCATAGGTGTTGCAGTCACACCCCACCTTAGTGGAGACGTTAACCTATTGGCATTGTCAACTTTAGAACCACCGCTGTATAAGTGGCTTTCGTCCTGGATGACGCGATGAAATTGACAAGACTGCGTGACTATGCAACAGAAAATAAATGAGAGCTGGTCCACGACAAAAAGAAAAAAAGAGTTGTTGCGAAACTCACTGGATGTTGGCCACTTGAAAGTTGTCGAAGAAATGATCACGTCTATCTCGCTGAGAATGGGAATTGTTAGATTTTGAATCGAATTGATATCGTACTTCTTTCGTGAATGATGGAATGTCTTTACAACGAGCCCTGGAGCATGTTTCTTCCACTCGTCCTCCCTGTACAAACGTTGGATGAAACGATTAATGAGCTGACGAAAGAGGTACACAAACAATTGAGAAGAAGATTTGATTTACCATTGACCCATCAATGACAGTGAAGTGAATACGATCGTCGTTTTTAGCTTGATCAACTGATCTGTTCCTACTTCAGCCAACTGTTTTTGCATGTCCTGAAGTAGTACCTCTTTCTTCTCCATGTATTCATGATGATCAATATCCTCCTCGTCAAGCTGGTCCTTCTTCGCAAAATAAGCTAGCTCAATATCGTTTCGTCTTTCCTCATCTGAGTCAATTTTATTCTTCATAGCTTTGAATTGCTGTTTCTTTGTGAGCGTATTCTCGACCGCTGGATTTGTCACTACAAGGGCAAGAACAACTGCAGTCTTACCCATACCAACCTCATCACAGAGCCATCCTCCCCGGTTTGCAGTCCTTTCACAATCAACCATGAACGCAAGACTTTGCTTCTGATAGTGACGTAGGGGCGTAACAAAAACACTTCCTACTGGAGGTTGCATTTCGACAGGATGGACAATTGTCAATCGCTGAAGCAGATTACGCACGGAGTAATCAGCTGCAGGGCGAGGCCCTGCGCGGATGGCGGTGGTCCGTGAGGGTGATGTTGTCGAGTACGCGGCCAATAATGCAGATAACGATCTAGGAGCAGCAGTTGTAGCTGACTGAGTCCTGTTAGCAACAGGGGGAAGCCCATCTCGCACCCTACGCTTGGCTGATTCCCTCTCCGATCTCCATTTTCGATCATTATGAGATGCATTACAGTGCAGCGACCAAACCACACACTCGGATGCTAGAACGTCACAAACGTAGCAGTAGCAGTTCGAGCAGTGCACAGCCTTATTGATGCTCGTTGCAAATGGATGAGTGGCACAATTCTCTCGACTGTGAGGAAAGTCCATTAATGCATTCTGACCCTTTGTTGCGACGATCGTGAGCTCCTCCTCTTCCTCATGGTCGTTCCGGGTTGCATCGTTTGTACTGTAGTTCCCATCGTCCTTTAAATTGCCCTGAGTCGCATTAGACGTCGTTGGTAAAGCAGACGAAGCATTTCTCCATTGAGAAGCAGAATTGGTATCTTCCATGACGTCGTCGTCGTCGTCGTCCTCCTCGTGGCTCACTAAGCGAGTCGTCGCAGCAGCTGCACTAGTAGTAGCAGCGGCAGCAGTAGTAGTAGCAGCCGCAGCAGAGACTGCAACCCCACCTTCCTTTCCAGATGACGCGTCGTCATCCGAATCATCGAGGAGGCTAATGATCTCATTTTTTTGTTGGCCACTCTTTCGGCTCTTGAGTCTCTTGGCTGAATTGTGTTTCGTTGAGTCCCTCAGCGGTGAGGAGGTAATTCGACGCACTTCTTTGCTTGGGAGAGACAGAGAAGGAGGAACCTTTGTCTCGTCATTGCCCGTTGTCAGCGCCGTAGTAGTCACCTCCTTACCCAAACTGTTATCACGCCGAAGGACAACGACATTCCTTTCCACACTCTCGAATGCCGAAAAGAGTGTTATCCATGCACTCACCCCTCCTTCCACCTCGGCCAATGTTATTCCATTCAACGATACAATGACATCATTATCACGAAAGGCAGAAGGGCGAGGAGTCGCACCGATGGTCGCACCAGCATTTCCAATCTGTGAGACGATGACACATGTCCCGTCAAATGCTCGTTGAACGGTCATCCCGAGCGGACGGCCGGGATGGAGGACTACGTTAAATCGCTCCACCATCGTGCTCTCGCGACGCCGGGCCAAAAAAATTGAGAGTACAATATCAACATCTACATAAATAGGTACTAATAATCGCAGAACCACATAATCATAAAAGCGACGACGATGGCGGCGGAAAAGTTAGGAAGGAAGCGTGGCCGTACATCGGCTTCGTCTACGAGTGGTGGAGGCGATGATACAACCAAGCAGCCAACACGTCGTCAAAAGAGGGCAGCAATCGCAGCCGCGACATCATTGCCTTCTTCTTCATCATCATCTGCATCGAAAGGAGGACGATCATCTCGATCAAATGTCATCGCGTATGACGTTTCACTCGAAACACTCTTGCCACAACGTCGGATAGATCTTATTGCAGACTTGAGTGAGTCGATCCTAGAAGATCCAGTGGGTGGATTGACGAGTGCTCGTACCGATGCCATTGGTGGTGGCGTCGTAAATGGGGAAGAGGAGGCTGGCGAGGAGGGTGACAAGAAGACACCACTCTATCGTAAAACACCCTCAAAACTTCACAAATTACTCGACCTTGCCTCACTGGTAGACAATGGACATGATGCACATGCTGCACGCTTGGGACTGTTATCACTCATGGCGATATTTCAGGACATTTTACCCACATATCGTATACGTCTCCCCACCGAGTCCGAGATGCAAGTTCGTGTGTCGAAGGAGACGAAGGCAACGTGGGATCATGAAAGGAGATTGCTACAGTGCTATCAGCGATATTTGCAATTACTGGAACGAACATGGGAAGAGGGTCGATTTGGACGCAAATGGGCAGCATCTGACGAAGTAGGAAAGAATAAAAAGGGGAGGTATGAGAGTGGAGGTGGAGGACAACCACCCACAACTCTCGCGGCTACTGCTATACTAGCACTCTCCTCACTCTTACGCACATGTTACAATTTCAACTTTCGTACCAACCTCTTACGGATTGTTATTCGTCAAGCCAATCGACGGTCGAATATAGAGGTACGCACTGCATGCTGTGACGCACTCTCGGCCATGTTCGCTAGTGATGCTCAGGGTGATGCATCACTCGAGGCTGTACGGATGATGTCCAAGATGATCAAAGAGAATAGTAATGATGTAGTTCATCCTGATGCATTGAATACGTGGCTATCACTACCGCTACGAGTGCATGAGGATGAGGCCGCAGCTGCCCGGTTAGCAGCAGCAGCCAAGGCCAAGAAGGCCAAGAAGTCGGCATCTGCCAAGGAACAATTTGATATTGAACGTGAAATGAAAGAGGGAGAAGCCACAGTTGATAGAATTGAGTTGGCGAAGAACCAAGCTGATACATTACATGCAGTCACGTTGGCATACTTTCGGATACTCAAATCAGTCTCGTCAAAGGTGGGGGATGATGAAGGCGTGTCCACTCCATCTGGAGAACTGATCCTATTACCATGTGCACTCCGTGGCCTTGCCAAGTTTTCACACCTGATTCATCTTGATGCCGTCGTTGACCTACTGACCGTGATACGGGATTTGTTGAAGAATGCATCCTCTCTTCCACCAGTTGTGGCGATCAATTGTATACTGTGTGCATTAAAGACGCTGCGTGGTCCAGGGAGGGAGACACTGCCCGTCGACCCAAAGGAATACCTCATTCCACTGTATAATGTACTACCAAGGCTGGGTACAACTGCTAGTATCTCGCAAGAAGATATGGATGAAGTGGGTCATGGTAGGAGCAGCGATGGTATGATTGAGGCTGCAATCCAGTGCCTTGATCATGCCTTCCTTCATCGAAGGGAACTGTCAACATCGCGTCTTGCAGCCTTCGTTAAACGTATCGTCACGGCGTCAATACACTGTCCACCACATTCCTCTGTCCCACTACTGGCATGTGCTCGTCAGATATCCTCACGGTATTCAAACTCATCGTCGAAGTTATCACGTATGCTTGAGAATGAGGAGGATGTTGTGGCCGACGGAGTCTTTGCACCCGATGCCGAGGATCCAGAACATAGCAACGCGCATGCAACGAGCTTTTGGGAACTTTCGTTGATGAAGTATGCGGTCCATCCTGCGGTGGCGGAACAATCGGCAATGATGGCCGAGGGACGGCAGTTGAAATTGCCAGCCGAGTCACCATGTAGATTATTGTCAAACATGTATCGAGATGCTCAGGAGGGTTTCGTATCATCAAATGGAACTGTTACATGGAAAAGGCATCCTTTGGACAAGGGTATATCATCAAATGAGGCTACAGGGGTAATTGATGGTAGTAGGTTGAAGAGGAGACAGCAACGACGTAATCAGGACCAGATTCGATTCATCACACCTAGAAGGACTGGAAATTGGCATTTGCTACCGTCAACATCGTGGTCAATGCTTTGAGAGTTTCTCTGAGTGAGTGTGAAAGATACGTTTCCTCATGGTAGTCATAAGTGCTGGATAAATATCGATTACACAGTCATGACTTATTTACGTATATATACACACTATATCAGATGTTTCTTTACATGCCATTATGCAGCATCATACTTCGAAGCGGGACCCTAGTTTAGCTCGAAGCGTGGTATTATTGACCACGATAGTCTCGGAACCGTCAATAGCTGCAAACATGAGGAATTCCTTGAAAGATTCACTGTCGCTGTCGTCATTAATGATGCAGTCAGATGCCATAGTCATCGTTGTATTCTCGTCTTGAATATTGATTTCACTCGCGACATGCTTTATTTTCTCCTCTTCGCACATGGATCCTGGTACCAGCGATCTAGTATCTATTACACAATTCTGTTCCACAAAACAATATTTTTCATACGAGTAATCAGATTGAATTGACTTCTTAATGTAATTCTTCGTCCTCTCTGACAAGGATTGAAATTCTTCGTCCGACGCCTCCACTAACCGCGTCAATGCATTATTCTCTCCATTATTACCCTCCTTTGTCAACATTTCTTCATCATACAATGCACGCGACAAGGCCAGAAGACCATTCCTTGTGTTATATTTGTCCTTGAGTACTTTCACTACATGATCAGGGAGCATATCTAGCGCCTCCCTATTCATCATTAGCTCCCGCTGTTCTTCCTCCGTAAACCAATCGTCAACTTCTTTGTCCTCCTCTGCAATCCTCGCGGCATCATCCTTATTTGTCACTGCCGACGATGCCTTGGAAAAATCGTCATCGAGTGGCAACTTCTCCTCCGTAATCCTTCTTGCCATTATTTCAGCTTCTGCCGCGAGAGTTCTTCTTCTTTCAATCATATTCGTAATAGTTACAATGTCGGCCTCGACTTTTGCCAACTCCACCTCAGCAGCCAGTCTCTCCCGCTCTATTAGTTCTGCTGCTTCCAATCTTGTCGTTTCCGATTCAGCAGCGGCTGCAAGTCTCTCCCATTCAGAACGCTCTATCCGATCCCTCTCGGCGTTCTCCTCCTCGTCGTCCTGTCTTCTGTACATGTCACACAAACGCAATGCCTCGGCATCCGAATATCCATGTTTGCGCAATGCCTCCCATGCTTCTGAATTCGTCGATCGTCTTCTTTGTCGTGTCTTGTCGATATATCCATGAGTGTGAAGTACCTCAGATCGCGATCGACATGCCAACATTGCAAGTCGAAGACGCTCAGCCTCCGTTTCTGGAGTGGAAAATGTTGTTGATAGGGATGATCCACCGAGTAGAGAATTAATCGCTACAAGACGAGATGTCCGCAATGCATCGAGCTCGTCCTTTATTGCCATCGACATCGTTTCGGATTTGGTCCTGGTACCGCCAAGCGTAGCGCCGATGAAATTTTGGGGAGCTATCGAGAGCATTATTATGTACAACGTATCGTACTTACTAAAGCAACCATGATGACCGCCGCCGGGGCATTATTCCTCGTCGCTGTGGCGTTGGTGGGTCTTCCTTCCACATTGGCCTTTGCCATCCCCCGTACCACTACTCGCGCTCGTAGAACTACCACCTCTTCTTATTTGTACATGAGCTCATCGGCTCTAATTGTGCAAAACAAGGGCGGAGGACATGGTGAACTTGGTTATCAATTAGCGAAAAATCTGTCGACCAATCCAAAGATTAGTAGTATAACTATCCTACAGGACTCGGCAGCGAAAATGTCAAAAGAACCCTTCGCGTCGTACTCGTCTGATTTGCCAAATGTAAAAGTTATCATGGCAGATTTAAGCAACGAATCAATGACTGCCGAGGACATGTCATCATTGCTTGATGGTACTGCCTATGATTATGTTTGGGACAATTCGTCCAAGGGTGATGTAGGGGCGGGTAAAGCTGTGATTGATTGTGCAGCAAAGATATGGAATTCAAAACTACTCGTATATGTATCATCGGCTGGGATTTACAAGCCAGATGGTGTGGTGAGTTACTTCATTGCATATTACAATTAACCAATCATCATCTAAACCACACCCCCTTTATCCAAAAAAAATCAAGTTCCCAATGCCCGAGACAACTCCCGTCAAGGATACAGCAGGTCAGGTCCTATATGAAAAGTATGCCCTTGAATCTAAACTACCATTTGTGTCATTCCGTCCACAGTACATATACGGACGCAAATCGAATAAGTGGGATTACATCGATTGGTACTTTGATAGGATTATACGTAATCTGCCATTACCTATCCCAGGTGATGGAACGCAAAAGGTATCATTAACTAATTCTGAGGATGTGGCATCCTTACTAGCGAGTGTATTAACGAATGAGAAGGCAGCTGTCGAACAGACATTCTTTAATTGTGGTACTGATCGGCTGGTAACATACGATGAAGTAGCAAATTTATGTGGCAAGGTTGCGAGGAAAGAAGTGAATATACAACATTATGATGCTGTGGCATTGGGAAAGGGAACATTTCCATTCCGTCCCACAGACTTTTACGTGGCACCGACAATGGCCATGTCAAAACTTGGCTGGAAGGGATCGAGTCGAGGATTAGAAGACGACTTGGGTTGGTACTATGAATCATATCTGGCAAGAGGTGGTGCGACGAAGGAGATGACATTTGAAGAGGATATTGCTCTTATTGTCGCGTGATATCTAGCTGGAGGACAATGAAGTAAAAATCTCAAAGCAATTTTCTGTTTATTGATACTCCCTGACTTCTTCTTAAATTTACGATAACAAACATACTCTGTTCGGGAGGTCTTAGAATATTCTACTATGTAGCACTATTACAGAAATATGATCTGTTTATATTTGCTGCTAAATACATGATCAACAGTCATCCAGTTCTGGCTATTGATACTCTTGTCCTCGTATAAGAGTATTTCTCCTCCGCATCGTTACTGGTTGAATAATAACTTTCTCTTCTGATAAAATGACTTCATTAGGTACTTCAAAATATTCTTTGAAAACAAAGTATCCCCAGGATGATACAGACACTGCTATCAGTGTAACGAGTGATTTGAATGTAGCACCAGGACCACCCCATCCAAGTCTAGTCTGTCCTAATCCTGCCACTGCGCCCAATACCCCTCCAGCACAAATCAATATTAGTTCATCTTCTTGGAATACTGGATGAAGAAGGTCTTCGAATTCAGTGGGTGATAGTAATTTCAATCGTTGTGCGAGCGTTTTTTCTATATCCAGCATAGAAGTCATATACCGATGTAATTCTGGAGCATCGAGTTGATTTCGTGCCGCATTGCCAATAGCTCGTACTGCCGCCGTTAATATAAATTCAGGCACGGGATAGGGCAATTGACGTCGCAAGAATGCAAATAGGTCTCCATTGGCATCTTGTGCCAACGATTCTAATAATTTGCCAGAACTTAATACCCGTAATGCCATGAACGTGCCAAATTCATCGCTCACTTCTACTTGACGACTTTCGAATAATCCCTGTATTGCAACAGGGCCGAGTTGTATTGGTTCGGCCGGATCGAAAAGTAATTTTATTGCGATCCAATTCGTAACATATCCAACAATCGCACCTGCTACCGGGAGCGTCCATGGCGAAGGTTTGATCACCCATAATACCATTTGACCAAGACCGAGGATGAATCCGAATCCCAATCCACTTTCGACCAAGAAATCCAATTCCACCCTTCCCACCTTTTGAAATAATTCAACCAACACGCCCTTATCCCGCACGAATGCCTCGAGTACCACGCTTCGTAAATCGAGTAGGGTCGCTATTTCAATTTGTAAATTCGTCACCACCCGTGTTAGAATGTAGGGTAAAAATGGTCGTAAGAATGTTACCATAACTTGTCCATGTGGCTCCTTCAATAGTTCTTCCACGACCAGCGGTTGTAATAATGATGCCAAGTGCGATGGGTCCATATTGCCAAATGCCTCCTCGACGGAGAGCAATTTTTCAGTAACGATGGTAACCAATCGAGAAGCCATTTTTTCGGTCTTACACGGCACCACGCCCTGCCAGCCGAAAAGGCCGTACGGTACACAGGGGGACGACCGATACCAATCGAATCCGGCGTATTCGATGGGGTAGAACAGCATCTTCACGCCTACCCAATTGGTAGACAGACCGAGGAAGGCGGCCACGGCGGGTATGGTCGCATATTGCAGTGGCGAGGTGCGTAGCTCGTCCAATATTTCTTTGATTGTTCTTCTACCACTCCTCGTTCCGCCGCCGCCGCCGCCAGTAGAATTCGTAGAATGTTGTCGAGTCAGAGACGCCACCATGGTAACGGGAAACGACGTTTGCCTCAGTGATGGTGTCTGGAGGAGGAGTTGTTGTTTCATCATCGTTCGTGACGATGAACATCTACTAGTGGATAAAGAAGTAAAGCAGGTCCTCATAATTGCTTCGGACTACTCTCTAACGCGAACGCGACACCCATCCGTTGTTGTGTGTTGTTGTGTTGGATCTGCCGCAGCTAATATCGACTTTACATAAAATCGATTTTTAGGGCTGTTACAGGGGAGGGTAGGGTGTTACGGTTAGGATATAATCGATTTTAGGGCACATAAAATCGATTTTATGTAACGGTCGATATTAGCTGCGGCAGATCCATGACGAGGCGAAGCTCACAAGCGAATCAAAAGATAACAAACACGAAGACGACAGCCCTGAGAGAATACACAGACGGAACGAATCTCCATCGTCGATCGCCATTAGACCTAGTCCCACTAAAATATATTAACATGACGAACAATAATAGAGTCTGTCACTTCAAACTGGTCCTACTGGGCGACACGGCCGTCGGCAAATCCTGCCTCGTCGTGCGATTCGTGCGCGACGAGTTCTTCGAATTCCAAGAACCGACCATCGGGGCCGCATTCCTAACCCAAACGGTAGCCCTCGACGATGCCACGGTGAAGTTCGAAATTTGGGATACGGCGGGCCAGGAGCGTTACCGGTCGTTGGCGCCCATGTATTACCGTGGCGCGGCCGCGGCGATTATCGTGTACGATATAACGAATCCGGATTCGTTCGCGGGTGCGAAGAGTTGGGTGAAGGAATTACAACGACGGGGGGATACGAATGTCGTTATTGCATTGGTACGTATACGGTTAATATATATATATGTCATCATTTTTATCTTTGTGTTTATATATGTATTCAATCTTTGTTTATATTAATTAACGACACCCCTCCTCTTCTTCTTTATCCCAATCCTCACACTTTTCCCCATTATATTATATACAGGCCGGGAATAAGGCGGATCTCGATTCGCGTCGTAAGGTGGACTTTGCCGAGGCCAATGCCTACGCCGAAGAGAATGGTATATTACACATGGAAACGTCCGCTAAGAATTCCAACAATGTAAAAAGTTTGTTCGTGGAAATTGCCAAAAGTTTACCAAAGCAGGTACAACAGGTGGAACGTGAAGCCTTTCCCATCGTACGACAGAAGGAGGAATCTAGAAATTGTTGTTAATTATATTTGGAGGATGGCGGTATTTTTTTCGCTGCATGAATGTTTTTTTACGGAACGGGGTATATTAATGTCATGTGCGGGGGCAGCAGGGGGTGTTTGTATTTTTTGGGAAGGGGACGGCTCTTTGGGAGTAAGGGGAGGGATTGCCAGCAATCCTTTCAATGAGCTGCGAGGGTTTCGCATCATGCAGTATTGAAGTCATGGTGTTTGGGGTGATAGCTTTGAGGTAGTGTTTATGTTGGATGTTGTAGTAGAAAGTTGTAAGATAATAAAATAATTAACAATGGATGGGGTTCGAACAAACCGCCTCTCTTGCCAAAGTATCGAAGGCTACCCAAAGATGAGGTTTCTTCATATTTTCCTGGGGAGAAGCTCTCTACCACCAATTTATGTATCCAAAAATTATACCGCACGCCAAAAGATACAAGAGAGATGATGATGGTTGTATTATGTCCTTTTTCGTAGATGAGGAGAGTTTGGTTGGGGCACGAGTAGGTTTCTTCGGAAAGAATTTGTCCAATATCTTGTCTTTATATGAAGTTGGAGAAAATGATGGGACCAATTCCAAGCTGGGAGATCTTGTTGGATTTCGACTTTGTGGTGACAATGTTGTTTTCACCAAGCTCGTCGGTCTTATGCTTGTGACTGTCTGTGGCATTGCCGATGGCGTCATTGTTGGTGTTGGACTAGGTGGATCTGTTCCTATTGCTGTGGGCTTGAGCGTTAGCACTGTGGGCTTGAGAGTCAGAACTGTAGGCTTGGGTGATGGCTGTGACGTTGGGCTTTTCGTACTTGGCTTTGGACTTGGCATAAGACTGGGCTTGCCTGTCGGAGACGCTGTCATTATTGAGTAGTAAATATTGCCTCAAGAAGGAGGAATGAAAACATGACGTTTGTAGTGAGTTTGACGAAGTATTGCGATTGCTGGCAGTCATTGGCGGCGAGCACGCACCACACCAACGCTTGTCAGCTGTGTATAAACCGAAGGGATAAGAAAGACTATACCCATCGCTAACATCCAAATAATCGTCAGAAGCGAACACACCAGCCCCTAATGTACCAACACCCAAGTTTGTCCCGAGAGTCATGTTGGCTATGGTAATGTAGAACGAATACGTAGCACCTGAAGGAATTACCACTGGGGTTGACAAGTCAGGCAAGGATGTTGCTTGGCTATAACCGGCACCAGTAATGTTCCTTTGAAGAATCAATTGATAGTCCGATTTAGCGCTTCGGTCACCTGGATCGAGGTAACGGAGGACATAGATCTCAACTGGAGCTGGGTTTGGAGATGGTGGACCAGCCATGCTAATGTCAAAGCATTTAATTGATATTGCCTGGGTTTTGGCATGAACTGAAAATATACTACCGGGTACGACATATTTTGCATTGACGCCAGTCGTAATAAACTTTGTTCCGATTGCAGTTGGTCTAAGCGAAGTTGTTGGACGAGCCGTTGGTCTGCTTGTGCCTATTACTCGACACGGCAATGTAAATAAACAATGTAGCAGCAACAGGAGAGTGGTGGACGTACTCATGTTGCATGACACAATCACTTCTTCTGCTTAGAGATATTCTAGACAGTTTCTCAAAAAAATATCGTCGATTTTATTGCCTGAGAAGAACACGCTAATTCAACGAAAAAATGATCCACAGGGTACACGAAGATATGAAAAAACAAGTTGATATGGGATCATAACTTTTCGCGGCCCATGATCATTATTACACCTACTACGAAACTATCCACATTAAAAAGACGCCGAAGAAAGATTGTTGACATATTTTACAATCATAAGGGTATTACAAGCCTAGAAGAGATCCCTAATCTTTTGAGTTGCCAGATAGTTAACAATCCTTTCTCTCTCCATCTCACTTCATTCATGCATGTCGCATGAAACTACAAGAAAGTCACATCATTCATCATTCAACAATCATACCTACAAGTGAAGCATACACAATGAAGTCCTCAATGCCTGCCGACAAGCATCGTCGACCACAGGCAAGCAATGCCTACAATGTATTCTTCACATTGGAGCGCCTCAGGCTCATTGATACGACGACCGATGCGTCTACCTGTGATAATTCAGAAACTAATCAACTACAGGAATCATACGACCTTGATGGATATGAATCCCTTGCTCTCCCCGACCTTCCTCCACGCTACCAGCATTTGCAATTGCCAATGGGATGGTTCGTGCCGGGAAAGAGCTCCAAACGAAAGAAGCGTACAAAGTCCAAGAACGAATGTGAGTTATATGACTCGCTTACTCTCTACTCTCTCGCAACCATTGTTCCCGCATTGTCCTGCAATCCGTTCCGCATTCGTCCTGTAATTTGATCACACAACATCTCATTCACCGTCATTTTATAGCAACACTACCCTTACTTAAACAGACACGGATAATCGCGGAAAATTATAAGACGAAGACCATCGACAAGGAAACCAAAGAGTATTGTGTCACAGTTTCCGGTATGATCAAACAAAGGCACAGTCTGCTAATCACAAATGAAATGCTACTACAAGAAGCCCAAGAATGCCAACCAAAGAAGACGAAGAACCCTTCAGGAAAGTTGGTGCAGAGAGAGGTGTCAAGTAAAAAGCCACGTGCAGCAACTGACAAGAAAAGTGGCGTTACCGTGATCGATCATGCTACTAAAAAGAGGACTGATGATTTGGCAGCACCCTGGACCCCAACCATGTGGGTAGACCAATCGACTGTGACCTCGAACTTGTTGACCTTGAGTTTCGAACTTGTTGACCTTGAGTAAGGCATATATTGACACACTCCACTGTTCAACCAGCCCAGATGATCCAAAGAAGGAGATGTGGAATCATGTGCCTGACAACAATACCTTCTTGCCCTTTGTCAAAAATCAAGCCCGTAAACATTCAGTCGATTATCTCAATAGTCAGAGCACAGATAATCACAGGACTCATGAGATGGATGACTTATTCAATTCTGACAGTAATAGGATGATAACCGAATGTGGACTTAACTTTCAACCATCGGATGGATATCTAGGTCTTACAGGCTATTTCTTGGCTGGTCACGATGCGGACAGTAATGTGCGCGATGCGATCGTTGATGAGATGCTTCCTGAAATCGCTAATGTAAAACAACGGTCAACGATTGCTGCGAACATGATGAGAACGGAAATCATGGCATTGACGTGTGAAGAAGGAGAGGAATCCAGCCCCGTGAATAATGACATGTTCCCTGGTCCGCCATTTCATCTACCTTACTGTCAACCAGTTCAAAATGAGGGTGGCGAAGGAATGGTGTTATGGCATCAAGTAATTGAATCGTCACATCATCAAAGCCTCTCTTCCGCTAAAGACGAAGGAGTGTCAAACGCGTACAAGACTGAAGAACTTCCCATTGATTATTCACTTAGTTTGTTGTTAGAGGACATTACTGACATTATTTTGGGAGAAGATGATCAATTCATTTTTGACTAGCCATGCTTGTTATGATCATCGTGTCAAGAGCACAATTCTTGGGAGTTAGTTTTGGAGTTAGATTTTTGTTGAATTGAGACTATTTTGTGATGGGCAAGATCCGGACGCAATAATGCAAAACCTAAAAGCGAGGAAGAGTAGTATACAAATATAACTTAATGTCATTCTGTAGACTCCTTGCTCTCATCTTCATTGATGTTCCTGCTCTGTAAAACTTATTCTTGTTTGAGTCAATTCATGGTCCTGTATACATATGCGCAAGAAGGAAAGATGTATATGTCACAGTGATGGGAAAGCTAAACATATTACTTTTCTATTACTTTTCTAGAAGACTGGTGGACAACACCAAACTTCTGACAAAATAAATGAAATACAACTAACAATCAGGACAAAGAATGCACAAAATAACAAGTCTCATCACTTTATTTCACGAGACCGCCCCTCTTCCTCAACTCATCAATCTCCGTCTTTTCCATGGTAACACGCTTTATCCTTGAATACGGTGAGATGTCATCATCCATAATATAATCCCAAATTACCTTTACCCATGAATGATAATGTGGCATTGTATCGTAGTATTCAGATGCGACCTTTCGTACATCTGGTAAATGCCGTCCAGAAATATTCGCAAAGTCGTGATGCTCATTGTGATATCCCACATTGAACGTTAACCAATTTAGTGGTCCATAGTAGCTGTATGTCTCCTGTCCAGTATTCATAACATAATGCTCGGCAATAAAGTGTCCAGCCACAGGATGTAGGCCCATACCAAACAGTGTCCCTAGAACAAGGTACAGTAATCCACGAATACCCCATGTGTAAAGTATAGAAAGGTCAAACAAAACAGTGCATGTAATGTTGATAAACTCCCATTTTGTTGGTTGTTTGGGATTGACTGCAAGTGGGCGTAAGGAGTAGAAGAGTGGTTGGAGGAAGACCCATAATACCTTACGTAACGTCGAGTTGAAGAACCAACCTTCAATTTCGGTGGGGATATCGGCATCAATGACATGCTCCCCCTGGAACTTGTGATGCTCTGTAATATATACACAGTGAGGATGGTGGTGAGGAGGGAGAGATGAGGGGTCATAATTACGTGTTCAGTGCAAAAATAATAATAAGGAGTGATTTGAAAAAAACTTGTTCTCACCCATGTGATAACGTTTAAAACTTGCAGCGGCAGGAATACCCATTGGTAAATTAGCAAATATTGCCAATAGTCGATTGGCAGATACCCCACCGGCACCTAAATTATGCGATAATTCATGCATGGCCAATGTCATCATATGATTAATTGATCCAGAGAGAGTATAGCAGCAGAATAACCATGTTGACCATGACGCAGTTTGTAATAGATGGAGAGAGAGTAGTTGAAAAGATACCCAGAATGAAACCTTGTATTTTGTCATGGGGTCAATACCCATATATTTTTTAATAGAGGGATGCTTCTTTAGTATCTCTTGCTTCCTGTTTAGTAATTGCGGTTGGGATGAGACGTTGTAGAAATCGGGAAAAAAATGAGTAAGAGTATGATAAAGATGGAATGGTCCCCAAAGCCAAGGATAAGAATAGGGAAATGTCAACGCTCGATAAGTACTACACCCGCATGCACGTCAAATGCTGCTTATTCTTACCTGCGACGGTGTGGTTCTTCATCATCTGCCCAATAGAATTTAGGTTCGGCAGCTTTCTTCTCCTCACGCTCCTTCTTTAAAATGTTGTCGTACGTCTCGGCGATCCCGACGTCGCCACAATCATCATCGGCCGTCGTTGTTGGCGGTGCTTTGCATCCACCCTTGCCCATTTTACCATGGAGTCGTTTTAGACTCAGCGTCTCGGCGGGAAGCCAAAAGAGGACAATCCACGAACCGGAAGGGAGAAATGAGTCGCGCTTCTCATCAATAAGCAAAAAATAGTAAAAGAAATCTAAACATCACTACCGTTAAGTATTTTTTGTCATTATTCGGACGAATCGTGTTTCTATTTGGACAAACAAACTGTCCGGGCCTTCGGACGCTGTGTCCAAAACGACTCCATGCGAGGACAGAGTTTGTTGTGAGTCAGGAGTTTCTAAAAGCGTGATTGAAAATTTTGGGCGTGTCGAAGCGAAGTCCTCGACATATATCCCATCTCCCTCATCAATCTCGAGTTCGGTCGTCATGGCGTCCTTCAAATTTGATTTTGCACCCATAATAGAGGGACAAAATGGCAACGATCAGCAAGTTGATTACTCGTTTCTTCTTTTCAATGCTACTACCTGTACCTCATCATCTGAATCCATTGTCTCTAAAATTCTTAATCGATGCAGAACGAAGGCATCCACATCATCATGTTGTATCATTGATCCAGCGTCGTGTCCTCCTCCATCGCTAGGAGTAACAACAAATCATTTTATTGAGTTGCGTTGTAAACCAGCATCGGCAGCAACATCAGTTGGCGGGGTATCATCAAAATCATTTTATGGACTGCATCATGTCATCATTCCATCGTCATCATCATTACCACCCAGCAAAATCGACCACACAACCATCATCCCACCTCATTTACACCAAAACCATAATAATAATAAAGAAGGTGAAACGGATCTCATACCTGGAGTTTATGAGGGTGGATTAAAAGTATGGGAATGTTCACTTGATCTATGTCGTTACCTATTATCTATTATAGAAACTATTTCGAGATACAACAATGAATCAACAACAACGATGATGAACGAAGATGGTGGTGATGATGGTGCATCATCATCATCACATGTAATAAAAGCGGCAATTACTAGATCTATCCAATCCGGTGGGTCAACATTAGAAATAGGATGTGGACATGGCCTACCTGGGTGTTTGATATTACGTGAAAATTGTCTTGGCAGTATCCGCAATAATGATGATGATGATCGACGTCGATCGATTGTTGTTTTTTCAGACTTTAACAACTTTGTATTACAAGAAACTACTATACCAAATACACAACTTATTGCCGTGAATTATCTAATACACTACAATAAGCAAAAGCAACTGGAACAAAATTCGGATCGATCAATGTCATTTCAAGCTGATGATGACAACCAGCAGGTTCAGATGGCGCAAGCTGCAGTGAGAGAACGATCAATCTTCGTCGCAGGTGATTGGATGGGTCTTTCTCATATGCTATCCAGTGGTGCGCTTCTTTTACCTAACCAACATGATGATTATAGTTCGAGGTCAGCAGTAGTAGCAGATCGATTTGACCTAATATTGGCATCCGAAACAACATACACGACAGAATCATGCATGGATACTGCCTTTCTTATGTTACGTCATCTAAAATTAGATTTGGGTGTTGGGCTTGTCGCCACAAAAAGATTTTACTTTGGTGTGGGTGGTGGTACGGATGCATTCATTTCGTCATGCGAGGCATTATCAAATTCGCCGTCATTGTCATCAACACGGATGGAAGATGATGAAGATGAGGACTCGCTCCTCCTCGCGCAGTTGTGTCTTCATGTAAGGGTTGTGCAATCATACGATACTGGTAATGCAAACATACGCGATCTACTGGAGGTGACATGTCACAAGAAAGATAAAATGAATGCAGTATGAATGGCAACTTTCTTCTATTTGCTTACATTACTAACTCTTATGTTACAGTTGAAGTTTATCTCTACAACAATAACTATGCATTCTAAACATGTTTTTATCATACAATCGCTGCTCTACTCAAAGAACTCTAAGGATGCTCTACTATCATCAGAAGAAGTGGTGTCTGTTCCATTATTTATAAACACAGCCTTAACATCGTGGACATGATTGACCGTGTCTGCTGCACGATGATGATGGGCCTGCACTGGAGCGACCTTGTTCCCATTTGAGATATTTACCATTGAAGCGATACCCATTTCGACGGCCTTAATGCCATCGTCTAATGTAACCTTCGGGGCAAATAGATTCCCTTGTCTCGTATTGTTAATGGCATCAATCAGATATTTCCATTCAATTGCTGTGCTACAATAGTGATAGCCCGAGTGCATCTCAGGTAGGTCATCGGCAAAGTCATACACCTGTCGAAGATCGGTACAGTCGAATATGTCTTCAGTGTAGGATGCAGGAGGTGGTGGTTTACTTTTATCAGTCCAAAGACCCGTCGGACGTTGGTACAGGAAGACCTTGTTCTCGGGTAAGTAGGCCTCGACACGGCCTTTCATTCCGGTAACAATAATTTCTTCCTGATGACGTGATCCCTCAGCGAACATGCATAGCTCGAGACATCCAATTGTTGATTGCTGTACAGCCCTTCGTTTAGGAGGAGACTGTTGCTGCGGTTCTGTCTCGACAGAGTCCCTTGATGTCAACGTCATCATTGCGTCAACTCCTTTCGTTTGTACAAAGTCAAGGAGCACGTACGCACTGTCAATAATCGGTACAACTTCCGCATCATCCTGATCTTGATACCCGTAGTGATCCCAAAGCAGACCACGATGAATTTTCGAAACACATGAATCCATCTCTTGACCAGTAATCAAACGAAAGAGATCGAAGAAGTGGCAACATTTCTCCACAAGAGTATCTCCTGACTTATTCACATCCTTGTTCCATTCTTCAATCTTTGAAAGGAAGGGATACCGGTTTTCACGGATCGTTACCTTCTTTATTGGTCCGACCTCCGGTAGTAGCTGTAGTAGCTTGTTGATGGCAGGGATGAATCGATACTCCATCGCTACCCAAATATTCGCCGTCAACTTCGCCGCCTTGAGATTAGCAATCTGCTCGCTGCTAATAGCCACCGGCTTCTCAACTAGGATGGTAATATCGTGCTTCCCCCAACGAAGGAGTTGGGGTGTGTGCATGTAATTCGGTGAGGCAATCACAAGGAGATCGATTTCGTCGACATGTGCGAGGAGCTGCTCCTCATCACGATATACAGTCGGGGTTTCAAAGCTTTCGTTACCTTCTTTCATCATGGCGAGTGCCGTGTCTGTGGAAGACTCGGTTGGGTCGCATAAGAATCGTATAACAAGCTTGGGTGTATACTTTTGAATGTACGAGATGTGCTAGAAGAGTAATGGGATTGTAATGTATGATAACAAAATTGTTAGAGACAAGTGGATGCTGGTGACGACTAAATTTACAAAGACTTCGAATATCGCAGACCGCAGCGTACCTCTTGCCCCATCATGCCGCATCCCAATATGGCGATTCGCAAGGGTTCGTCGTCGAATGATGATGAAGTCATAGTAAAATTGTTGCTTGATGTTTGTGGTGGATTATGAGATCCTCAGACGACGACGCTGACAGGGCTTGTTCGGCCGTGGTCTTGACACGACCCTGTGAAAAGCGGAGACGGGTCCGATTTTAATTCTTTCCTAATCAGCTAGTTTGCCCGCCCCAAATTTTGAGCAAGATTTGGGAGAAAGGACACGAAAACCAGATAAATATTTGTCTTATCAGACATGGAGTGATATGTTTTCCATGCTGTGCCTCTCTCCTTTTAAAAGGCTGATTGTGGGATGTTTCGTCAAACTCCTCACTCAAAGAAGCCGAACGGTCTTGGAACGGCGACCCGAATCTTCTTGTTGCATTGTTCCCGACAACTTCATTAAATCAACAACGACTGTTCCAACAGCATAACAAATCTGTCAACATGAGGGTGACTAGACTACTTGAGGATCTCCAAACTATCGACAACAACGTCACTATTGACCAAGAGCACTTCGTTGCACTCCTCGCGAAGCACAAGGCATTGATATTGCAAAGCGATGAGGGTTGCGATCCGACTACCGTCGAGGAATTTGCCAAGATTATGGAAAAATTAAACCTAGAACGATATGAGTACCTCGGTGGTGCTGCGCCACGAACTTTAATTCCCGTCAATGCCAACGTTGAGGTATATACGGCCAATGAAGCACCGCCAGATCAGCTAATACCCTTCCATCACGAGTTGGCACAAGTGTCGAATCCACCCCAGTATCTATTCTTTTATTGTGATTTGCCATCTGAAACGGGAGGAGAAACGGCGTTGATTGACTCGACACGTGTGTATCGTTTTGCTAATGACAATTTTCCTGAATTTATGAATAAGCTAACACGTTACGGGGCACGATACACACGCACCATGCCCGCAGAGGATGATAAGACAAGTCCAATCGGGCGTTCGTTTTACAACACCTATCAAGTATCCAATAAAGTTGATTTAGAAGCCAAGCTCAATGCCATTAATGGTCTTGAGTATGAATGGACATCCGATGGATCACTTACAGTTACGACCGAACCCATCCCTGCCGTGAAGATGATTAAACAGCAACACAATCATGGGATATATCAATGGACATTCCATAACTCCGTAATTGCTGCATGGATTGGTTGGTCTGATACACGGAATGATCGTACAAAGTCTATACGCTTTGGTAATAATGATGTCATGGATAGTGCTGTGTTGGATGCCATTGCCGAATTCATGAATTCCAATAAAGTCTCGTATAAATGGAAGAAGGGGGATATATTTGCAATCAACAATCGACTTGTGATGCATTCACGTAATCCATTCACGGGACCAAGGAGGGTGTATGCATCCATGTTTGGTGATGCTATTCCGAGTGGGGAAGTGGTAAAGAGAGATTGTGTTGGTCAGGTGATGACAAATTACTCTTCCCTTACTGTGTCAGACCCGACAACATTTGGGATGTGGCGTCTTGATAATCCCGAAGATGATGTATACAATGCCATCGTTGCCGGTTATCGTCGTTTTGACTCTGCGTGTGACTACGGCAATGAAGTGCTTACCGGACGTGGAATTCGACGTGCCATTGCCGATGGCGTTGTAACGAGGGAGGACCTGTACATTACCACCAAGCTATGGAATACCTATCATCACCCAGACCATGTTCCTCAAGCGCTCGAGCGATGCCTTCAAGATTTGGGTTTGGAGTATGTTGATGAATTTCTAATTCACTTCCCCATCTCTATGGAGTTTGTGCCCTTTGAGCAAAAGTATCCACCTGAGTGGACCAACATGAATGGTGACATGGTTCTCGTCAAGAATGATATAACTACCACATGGAAAGCGATGGAGGGATGTGTGGCGTCTAGAAAAACACGTTTTATTGGATTGAGCAATTTCACCTGTCAACACATTCGACAAGTATTGAGCACTGCAACAATTCGTCCAACCAGTCTTCAGATTGAATGTCACCCACATTTGTCACAGAAGAAGCTTATTCGATTAGCGCGAGAGAGTGGTATACGTGTAACGGCATTCTCTCCGCTGGGTGGGACGTCGTACATCAGCCTCGACATGGCCACGACTAGTGATCTACTATTTGAAAATCCCGTAGTTATGGCGATTGCTAAACGGCATAACAAAACTGCGGCTCAGATCATGCTACGTTGGAGTGTACAAAACAATCTATTACCAATTAGCAAGAGTGGCAATCTTGGTAGGATGCAAGAGAACCGAGCATTATTTGACTTTTATTTGACAAAGGATGAACATAATGCCATTGATAACTTGAACAAGAATCGTCGTTACAATGATCCAGGCCAATTTTGTGAGCCTGGGATGGGAACCTTCTGCCCCATCTACGAATGAGTAGTAGGTGTGGAGTAGTACTATTAGATTATATTTGTTATAATAATATGCATCAAATGAATTGTTAACTTGCATTGTTTTATCACCATGAATCCACGTCTTCAATAGTTGGTTTTTCGTGAGTTGCTAGTCCATGGCTGAGAGAATCCTTATGACATTGAAAACTCCTCCTCTTGGACACATCATGACCGCAGTAATCATTAGATCTATTGATACGGTGGCTATGACTTCCTCCCCAAGCTAATACCATACCATCGCTTCCACCAGTTAGGAAATTAACCTGATTTGTAAGTGATGTATTGCGTCTCCTGCCAATCGCCATATTATCCCACACTCCTTGAACGGGAATCAGACTTGACACATCCGCTAAATGTCCACTTAAGACGAAGCTGGGATATCCTCCAGGTTCTTGACCGCGACTTCCAAATAAGGAATAACCAGTAATCTGTCCAACAGATGAGTATTTGCCATTATTCACAGTGGATATGAGCGTTGCGGTAGCTCGTGAGCCGGGCTGGATAATCGCCAATCTATGACGTTGACATTGATTCTGTGGCAACGATGACTGTCCAGTCTTTTTAAATGACGCATTAAGTTTGCTTCTGTCAACAGCAAAGCGGGTAGGAAGAAGTCGTCCACCAACTGCAACAGCTGAATCACTGTTGCATCCACTCTCCAACATTCGTTTCCCACTCTCGCTAATTGTTGAAACTGCGGAGACGAAGCATGATTCAGGTCGTAAATCCCAATGCTGTATCTTTCCATCTACTCCAGAGGATACAAGATCTTCTCCATTCGGAGCAAAGGCTAATGCCGTAACTGGTCCAGAATGAGACTGTATACCATCATACGTTTGTCGCGACGCATTGATTGCCGCTCGGTGTCTCTTCCTACATTGATCGTAATTGGCATATTCCGAATGCTCACGGCCGATTCTGCTGTCTTCTCGATCAAGGACACCTAAACACGCCGCAGTCCCAGCCTTACGTATGTCCCATAATCGAACGGCGCCATCGTCACCTCCACTTGCCAGTCGGAATGGATGACATGGGTCCCAAGCAACTGCGTTGACCCCACCACTACCACCACTACCGTTACCACAATATGCGTGTCCTGACAATTCATGCGTCGCACTACCACCGCGAAATGCATCACATAGTCTCACAGCACCTCGTCCACCATCACCCAGTCCTAGTGCTAGTAAGGCATTCCCATGTGGACATCCCTCTGGAGTCTTGGGCAAGTCTGTACATCGGATAGGTGCAACCATGGACCTCCATCCACCAGTATCAACATCTTTTACAGTTTGTGAATATATCTTATTATATGTAGCAAAAACGGGAATGAAGTTACGTGCATCCCAAACTAATACCTCACCAGAAATAGAGGTTGATACGAAGGCACCGTAAGTGTCGGCTGGATACCAATGTACGGAAAGGATTGGATGACGATGTCCTGTTGGTACACTACTGGCATCATCATACTCGTAAGGTTGGCTTACACTCATATGTTTGACAGAGCGTGCTATTGGACGGTGCGTTGAAGTTGATCGATGATCATTCACGTGTTGTTGCTGTTGTCGATTGCGATGACAGTCATCGTTCTCGTGATTCTGATTATTTATATAGCTATCACTTCCAAAATAAGACAAATCGTACAATGCAATAGAGCAATCATTTCCAGACGAACCCACCAATAGATATCTTGATGGATATTGTGTAGTGATACTATTATTGCTACTACTGTCTCGTCCATTATCTAAATCCATACATGAAATGCCAACGCTACCACTTTTGGATGTCGATCGTCCCATTTCATGCCAAGATATAGTCGATGATTGACGGGAGGATGTGAATCCAACTATGCGTGGGTGGGATAGTAACCGCATTGATGAAAATAGAGGAGGTGGAACAGCAGTCGATGACTTGCTCCTCGTTCTACTCCCATTCCCATCGACGTCGAGCGAATAGTTCGTCATCGTCTCAGATGATACGTCGATGAAATGACTACCAACAATACGATCATGTAACGAACATGGTAAGTGACGCATACGTCGTCCGTCTGTGAGTATACGTCGAGTCATTATTCTTGCACCAGCAATAACATTCTCCTTGTGAACTTTCGGATCATTGTGATCATCTCCACCGTCGAAATTGTCATCATCATCTACTAAGTACATGCCACGAGAGCTACTACCCGAATACGCCGCTGGACTACCTAATACTGACCGCCATAATAAGTGTGATGGTAGAGATATTCGATCATCGTGACGATCGTTGCGATGATTATCGCTCGCCATGACGACTCATTTCTAATACACGTTTCTAATAGAATAGAGAAAAGAGGTGATATTATCGTAGTGCCTACATATTATGTTTTTCAAAAGTAACCCTTTGTCTACCGGGAAGACAAAGGAATCCTCGTATTTGGAAAATAGTACGTAAATAGGTGGCCGCGCCGAAATATTTTTGAGCGTTACGTAAATTAATGGGAAATATGAAAACACTTTTGAAAACACATTGTGTTTTCA
>Ga0247843_1001126_pt1 | contig 57281 bp, 59 predicted proteins | sample LaCruzMarch2017__FD_192420 | JGI IMG/M metagenome (GOLD analysis project Ga0247843, IMG submission 192420) | Freshwater microbial communities from meromictic Lake La Cruz, Castile-La Mancha, Spain - LaCruzMarch2017_8m | ecosystem: Environmental > Aquatic > Freshwater > Lake | place: Spain...
GCAACGCGAGACCCACCGCAGCACTGTGATCAGCCCGTCCCCCACACCCCCCTCCGCCGTGGCGTCCGCCCCCCTTAGCGAGGCCAACCAGCCCCCCGCCCAGCGCCGCAGCCTCGTGGCGGCCCTGGCGACGCTGGCGGCGGTGGCCTGCATCCTCCTGGTGCTGGTGGTGTTGCCGGCAGCGCGCAGCGATCCCTACACCCGCCAGACCCTCGATCTCACCGGTTCGGCCACGGACGGCGGCAGCCTGTTCCGGCTCAACTGTGCCGGCTGCCACGGCCTGGCGGCCCAGGGGCTGGTGGGCCCCAACCTGCACGGCGTCGATCGACGCAAGAACGATCGCCAGCTGATCCAGCAGGTGGTGAGTGGCCGCACCCCGCCGATGCCGAGCTTCCAGCCGGAGCCCCAGGCCATGGCTGATCTGCTGGCGTTTCTGCACGCGCTGCCTTGAGCCCCAAGCTGGTCCTGGTCGAACCGGCCGGCCCCTTCAACGTGGGCAGCGTCGCCCGGCTCTGCCGCACCTATGGCATCGAGGAGCTGCGGCTGGTCGCCCCCCGTTGTGACCCCCTGGGCGACGAGGCCCGGCTGATGGCCGTGAAGGGCTTGCCCCTGCTGCAGCAGGCGCGCCTGTTCCCCACCCTGGCCGCCGCCCTGGCCGACTGCGGTCGGGTGGTGGCCACCAGTGGCCGTCCGGAGGGAGAGCCCCTGCCCCTGGAGGACCCTGATGACCCCCTGGCCTGGCTGCTGGCGGGCGATCCGGAGCTGCCGTCGGCCCTGGTGTTCGGCCGGGAGGACCGGGGCCTGAGCAACGACGAGCTGCTGCAGGCCGGCCGGCTGCTGCAGATCCCCACCCCCACCCCCCACGGCTCCCTCAACCTCTCCCATGCGGTGGCCGTGGTGCTGCACGACCTGTACCGGCCAGCCCGCCGCGGCACCCCCGTCCGGCAAGCACCGGCACCGTCCGTGGTCACCGTTGCCCAGCCCCCCTGCCCCCGGGGGGTGCTCGAAGCCATGCTCAGCGACGCCGAGGAGCTGCTGCTGGAGGTCGGGTTTCTGTTGCCCCACACCGCCCATGCCCGGATGGCCAAGTTGCGGGCCCTGCTGCAGCGCGGCCAGGTCAGTGCCCCGGAGGTGGCCCTGCTGCGGGGCCTGGTGTGCCAGTTGCGCTGGGCGAGCCGTCGCCCTTTCCCTTCTTCCCAGGACCACTAGCGTCGACACATCGCCCTAGAGCCCCTTGTCCGTGAGTGCTGGCCGTCCATCCCGTCCCCCCGGCAACCCCTGGCTTCGCCCAGTGGGTCTGGTGCTGCGGCTGATCGTGCTGGGGGTAGGTCTGGGTGTGATTGTGGGCACCGCCCTCAAGCTGCTGGAGCCACGCCTCGTCCAGGGGGCGATCGGTACGCCCGCACCGGGCCCTGCGCCGGCGCTGAAGAAGCCAGGCAGCGGGGCCATGGCCCTAGGACGGTTCGAGCCGCGCCAGGAGCTCGTCGGCCTCAGCCAGCAGTGGACGCGGCTGGCCGCCGCCCAGAAGGATCTGACCGCCAGCGGCTTCCTGCTGGTGCTCGATGACGGTCGCTTTGCCCAGCTGCAGCCGGATCTGGCCCTGCCGGCAGCCAGTGCCATCAAGGTGCCGATCCTGCTGGCCAGCCTGGAGGACCTGGATGGCGGCAAGCTGCGCTGGAACGAGCCCATGCCCCTCACCAAGGAGGTGGTGGGGGGTGGGGCCGGTTGGATGGCCAACAAGCCGCTCGGCACCCGCTTCCCCTTCTTCGAGGCGGCCACGGAGATGATCCGGGTGAGCGACAACACCGCCACCAACCTGCTGATCCGCCAGCTGGGCGGCAAGACCACCCTCAACAGCCGCTTCCGCAGCCTCGGCCTGCCCGCCACGGAGGTGAACAACTGGTTGCCGGACCTGGACGGCACCAACACCACCAGCTCCCGCGACCTGGCCCGCTCCATCGCCCTGGTGGACACCGGCGACAAACTCACCCCCCGGGCCCGGGATCTGTTCCGGGAAATCATGGCCACGTCCCGCACCAACACCCTGATCCCCCTCGGCCTGCTGATGGGGATGGGCAAGGACGCCCCCGATCCCGACAGCGAGCTGCTGCCCAGGGGCATCACCGTCTACAACAAAACCGGCGACATCGGCATCGCCTACGCCGATGCCGCCCTGATCCAGCTGCCGGATGGCCAGCGTGCCGTGGCGGCCTTCATGGTGAAGGGTCCGTTCAACGATCCCCGCTCGGCCGAGCTGATCCGGGCGATGGCCGGCGCCGTCGCCAAAACCCTCGTCAAGAGCCAGTGAGAGCCGCCATCCCCGCCCTGCTATTGCCGTGGCTGACCGCCCTGGCCAGCCCCCTGCTGGCCCAGCCGCAGCCGTCCCCAGCCCCGAAGCCCGCCCCAGCGCCGCAGGCAGCCCCGACGCCACCGGTGCTGCGCCCAGGCACGGTGGCGCCCCTTCCCGGCCGGCTCGATGCGGTGCCGATGCTGAACGACAACAACCCCGAGGTGATCAAGGGGCCCGGCATCCTGCTCTCCACCTTCGATGGCCAGCGGGGCTACGCCGGCCGGCCCCTGGGTGAGCCCTCGGCGCACCTCAATGCGGCCGTCAGCGGCCCCTTCGAGCTGTTCAGCCACCACATCTACGCCGGCACTCCCGAAAGCCTCGACTCCACCCTGTGGCTGGCGGTGGTGGCGGCCCCGCGGGGCAATGGCCCGGTGAAGCTGCGGACCGTGGCGGGCTCCACCGCCCTGTCCCAGTCGGTGAACCCCGACCAGCCCTCGGCCCCCTTCCTGCCCCTGCCGGCCCTGATGGAGCAAGGCAGCACACCGATCTGGGCCGGCCCCGGCAGCCGGGTGGCCACCGAGCTGCTGGCACGGCAGCGCAGCCCCCTGGTGCCGGAAGGCTGGACCCTGCCGCCTAGGCAGCTGAGCACCCTGATGGTGTTGCCGCTGCCGGTGCGGGGCCTCGATCCGCTGCTGAACGGCCTCAACCTGCAGCTGCGACTCAACAGCGACGGGCCGGTGGACGTGGCCACCCTGGCGGCCTTCGGTCCGGTCGACCGGCCCCCGGATCCGGCCGTCTGGCAGCGCCTGCTGCAGGGCGGACTCAGCCCGAAGGAGCACAGCCCCAGCCCCCGGGGGGCCAGTGGCCCGATGGTCTATTCCCGGGTCAGCGGGGTTCAGGTGGGCAGTGCCTGGCAGGGGCGGATCACCGATCCGGGCCGCCCGACCCTCTCGGTGAGCCGGGCGCCGATCTCCTGGCCGATCAGCTCCCTGGAGAGGGGCACCCTCGGCACGGGCCAGGTGCAGACGGCCCCCCTGCGCGCCTTCTATCCCGGCACTGCCTGGGCCGCCCACGGCAACTATGGCGTCACCTACGACCTCAGCCTGCCGCTGCGCAACGACACGAGCACACCGAAGCGGCTCGCCCTGGCCCTGGAATCGCCGATCAAGACCGACCAGCCCCTGGGCGGCCTGCGCTTCAACACCACGCCGGCGCGGGCGGTGATGTTCCGGGGCACCGTGGAGGTCAGCGGCCTCGACAACGAAGCGGGAGGTCCCGGCGGACGGCGCCGCTTCCACCTGGTGTTGCGGGCCGGCCAGGAGGGACCCACCCTGGGCACGGTCAGCCTGCGTCCCGGGCAGGAACGGCAGCTGCGGGTGCGGCTGATCTACCCGGCCGACGCCACCCCGCCCCAGGTGCTGTCCCTGATCCCCGTGCCCTTGGCGGTGACGCCAGGGGCGGCTGTGAAACAATCCGTGGCTCCGACCGCAACCAGCCCGTGACGCCAACCAGGAAGCGCAGGGTCTTCCCCTTCACCGCCATCGTGGGGCAGGAGGAGATGAAGCTGGCGCTGCTGCTCAACGTGATCGATCCCCGCATCGGCGGGGTGATGATCATGGGCGACCGGGGCACGGGCAAATCCACCACCATCCGGGCGCTGGCCGACCTGCTGCCGGCGATCGACGTGGTGGCCGGGGATCCCTACAACAGTTCCCCGAGCGACCCCGACCTGCAGAGCAGCGAGGTGCGCCAGCGGGCCGAACGGGGCGAGTCGCTGCCCGTGGAGGCCCGCCAGGTGCCGATGGTCGACCTGCCGCTGGGGGCCACCGAGGACCGTCTCTGCGGCACGATCGACATCGAGAAGGCCCTCAGCGAGGGCGTGCGCGCCTTCGAGCCGGGGCTGCTGGCCAAGGCCAACCGCGGCCTGCTGTACGTGGATGAGGTGAACCTGCTCGACGACCACCTGGTGGACGTGCTGCTGGATTCGGCAGCCTCGGGATGGAACACGGTGGAGCGGGAGGGCGTGTCGGTGCGGCACCCGGCCCGCTTCGTGCTGATCGGCTCCGGCAACCCGGAGGAGGGCGAGCTGCGGCCCCAGCTGCTGGATCGCTTCGGCATGAGCGTGGAGGTGCGCACCGTGCGCGATCCCGAGCTGCGGGTGCAGGTGGTGGATCAGCGCACCAGCTTCGATGCCGACCCCGACAGCTTCAGCGACCGGCTGCAGAGCACCCAGGAGGCCCTGCAGGCCCGCGTGGTGGAGGCCCAGGAGCGGCTGCCCCAGGTGGCCATCGACGACGAGCTGCGCATCCGCATCTCGGCGGTCTGCGGCGAACTGGATGTGGACGGCCTGCGGGGTGACATCGTCACCAACCGGGCCGCCCGGGCCCTGGCGGCCTTCGAGGGCCACCTGGAGGTGAGCGACGACGACGTGGCCCGCGTCGTGGCCTGCTGCCTGCGCCACCGGCTGCGCAAGGACCCCCTCGAGCAGATCGACTCCGGCGATCGGGTGGTGAAGATGTTCTGCAAGGTGTTCGACCACTCCGGAGGCGACCCCGCCGCCTTCCAGCTGGCCCTGGCGGGGTGAGGATTCTGGGCATCGATCCCGGGCTGGCGCGCGTCGGCTACGGGGTGATCGATGTGGAAGGCCGCTCCGCCGCCGGCGCCGGCCACCAGCGCCTGCTCGATTGCGGCATGATCCGCACCGAACCGGGCCGCAGCGACGGGGATCGGATGGTGGAGATCGCCCACGATCTGCGGGTGATCGTGCGCCGCTGGCGGCCCCAGCTGGCGGCGGTGGAGAAGTTTTTCTTCTACCGCTCCAGCACCACGATCGCGGTGGTGCAGGCCCGGGGGGTGGTGATGATGACCCTGGCCCGCTTCGCCATTCCGGTGGTGGAGTTCCCGCCGATGCAGATCAAGCTGGCCCTGGCGGGTTCGGGCCACGCCGAGAAGGACGAGGTGCTGGCGGCGGTGATGCGGGAGCTGGATCTGGAGCACCCCCCCCGCCCCGACGACGCCGCCGACGCCCTGGCGGTGGCGCTGACCGGCTGGTTTCAGCGGTGAGCACGCCCGCCGGCGAAGACAGCTCCAAGGAGGAGCTGCGGCGCCTGTTTCGCCGGCGGCGGCAGCTGAGCCTGCCCTTGGCCGCCGCCGGAATCCTGGCGACGGCGCAACGACACCTGGGCGACCTGGTGGCTGGGCGTGGCGGCGATCTCGGGCTCTACTGGCCCCAGGGCAGCGAGCCCGACCTGCGCCCCCTGGCGCAGGTCTGGGGCGGCCAGCTGGCGCTGCCGTCGGTGGCGGGCGGTGCGCTTGTGTACCGGGCCTGGGTACCGGGCGATCCCCTCGCCGACGACGCCTGCGGCATTCCCGCACCGCTCGGGCCGCACCGGACGCCTGAGGCCATGGCCCTGCTGCTGGTGCCCGCCCTGGCGGTGACCCCCTGCGGCCTGAGGCTGGGCTCGGGCGGTGGTTGGTACGACCGGCTGCGGGCCGACCCGCTCTGGGCCGCGGTGCCGGCCCTGGCGGTGCTCCCCGCCGCCTGCACGGAGGCAAGTCTGCCCCGTGATCCCTGGGACATCCCCTTCGACGGCTGGATCGATGAACGGGACTGTCACCTCACCGAAGCGGGGCACCGGAAGATTGCAAGCTCGTAACGATGGCGCCGCCATCGGGCCAATCCCCCGTTCGTTTGCCAGGATCGGCGCAGTGCATTCGTGCTGTCCTTGGATTCGATCCTCTCGTCGCTCCAGAACCGTCCCCTGACGGCCGCCGAGCGGGTGATGACCTCCGAATTTCAGACCCGTGGCGCCTCCAGCGACGCCCTCTCGATGATGGTCAGCTCGGTCGCCAGGATGGTCCAGGCGGGCAAAAGCAGCGATAGTCGGTGGAAATCCAACTGATTCGCGGATGAAACCCCTCCTCGTTTCTGGGCTGATCGGCTTGGCCTCTCTGGTGCTGGCCCCCTCCCAGGTGCGAGCCCACGCCATCGAGAGCAGCCTGGAGCGGCTCACCAGCCTGAGCAACTCCCTGCGCCTGGAGAGTCAGTTCTCCAGCGGACAGCCGGCCAGCGATGCCGTCGTGCGCCTCGTGCCCCCGGACGGTGGCACGCCGATCGAACTGGGGCGCACCGACGCCGCCGGCAGCATCGTCTTCACCCTGCCGCCCCAGGCCAGCCGCCAGTGGGAGGTGCAGGTGGATGGGGGACCGGGCCATCGCGATTACCTCGAATTGCCGGAACCGGAGGCCACCCCCTCGGCGCCCGCACGGGTGAGCCGCTCCCATCCCTACCCTCGGACCGAGGGATGGGCCTATCTGCCCCCCCTCGGCGTGCTCGCCGTGGCCGGACTGGCCGGGATGCTGCGACCGCGCCGTCCGTCCTGAGTCCCTTCCTTGTCGTCCATGGCCACCGGCAGCGCCGCTCTCGATCGGATCGTGGAACGCCTCGGCAGTACCAGCGACCCGCGCCGCCGGTATGAATACGTGCTCTGGCTGGCCAAGAAACTCGAGCCCTTCCCCGACGACCTGCGCCTGGACGCCTTCAAGGTGAAAGGGTGCGTCTCCCAGGTGTACGTGGTGGGGCACCTGGAGGAGGGAAAGCTCCACTGGCGCGGTGATTCCGATGCCCAGATCACCAAGGGGTTGCTGGCCCTGCTGATCGAGGGGCTGGAGGGCCTGACCCCGGAGCAGGCCACCGCGCTGGATCCCTCCTTCATCGCCGCGACGGGCCTGCAGGCGAGCCTGACGCCCTCACGGGCCAACGGTTTTCTCAACATCCTGCGCACCATGCAGGCCCAGGCCAGGCAGCTGCAGGCCGATTGATTTCTAGGATGGTGGTTTGTGGGGTTGCAGCCCATGACCATCGGCATCGGCTTGCTCGGGCTGGGCACGGTGGGGAGCGGCGTGGCGGCGATCCTGGCCAGTCCCCAGGGCCGGCATCCGCTGGTCGGCGACCTGGTGCTCGAAAGGGTGGCGGTGCGCGACCTCAGGCGCCCCCGCCCGCTCACCCTGCCCCCGGAGCGCCTCACCACCGACCCTGAGGCGGTCATCGACGATCCGAAGGTGGACATCGTCGTGGAGGTGATGGGGGGCCTGGAGCCGGCCCGCAGCCTGATCCTGCGCGCCATCGCCGCCGGCAAGCCCGTGGTCACGGCCAACAAGGCGGTGATCGCCCGCTATGGCCAGGAGATCGCCGCCGCCGCCGCCAGGCAGGGCGTCTACGTGCTGATCGAAGCCGCCGTGGGCGGCGGCATCCCGATCATCGAGCCGATCAAGCAGTCCCTGGGCGGCAACCGCATCCAACGGGTCAGCGGCATCATCAACGGCACCACCAACTACATCCTCAGCCGCATGGCCGATGAGGGGGCGGCCTACGCCGAGGTGCTGGCCGACGCCCAGCGCCTCGGCTATGCCGAGGCCGATCCCGCCGCCGATGTGCAGGGAGGAGATGCGGCCGACAAGATCGCCATCCTGGCCGGGCTGGCCTACGGCGGGCCGGTGGAGCGCGGCGGCATCGCCACCGAGGGCATTGATCGGCTCGATGCCCGTGACGTGGCCTATGCCGCCCAGCTCGGTTTTGTGGTGAAGCTGCTGGCGGTGGCCGAACGGGTGCAGGACGACGCCCCGGCCGGGCCGCCGGATGGGGTGTCCCTGGACGTGCGCGTGCATCCCACCCTGCTGCCGAAGCACCACCCCCTGGCGGGGGTCCATGGCGTCAACAACGCGATCCTGGTGGAAGGGGATCCGGTGGGACAGGTGATGTTCTTCGGGCCCGGCGCCGGGGCGGGACCCACCGCCTCAGCGGTGGTGGCCGACATCCTCAACATCGCCGGCATCCGCCAGGTGGGCGGCCCCCAGGCCGGCCTCGATCCCCTGCTGGCCGCCAGCAGCTGGCGCCATTGCACCCTGGTCGACGGCTCCCTGAGCCGGCACCGCAACTACGTGCGGCTCAGCACCCGCGACGAGGCCGGTGTGATCGGCCGCATCGGCACCTGCTTCGGAGCGGCGGAGGTGTCGATCCAGTCGATCGTGCAGCTCGACGCCAGGGAAGGGGAGGCGGAGATCGTCGTCATCACCCACGAGGTGCGCGAAGACCGGTTCCGCGAAGCCCTGGCCGCGATCGAGGCGCTGGAGGGGGTGGAGCGGGTGGCCGCCTGCCTGCGGACCCTCTGAGCCGGAGCCGAACCGACGCGCCCCCTGACCACCCGCAGCGAGCCTCCCGCGGGCTGGCCGCTTGAATGGGTCCCACCGGATCGCAGGGTCTTGCCGACGGCCAGGGGGAGAACAGGACGCGGACCAGCCGCGATGGCGGCCTGCCTCGCCACCCTGCTGGCTCTGCCGCTGCTCGCGGCCTGTCAGCCGAGGCGGTCTAGCCCGTCGCTGATCGTGGCCACCAAGAGTCGCATCGACTCCCTCGATCCGGTGCAGGCCTCCCGCATCGGCGTGATGCAGGTGCTGAGCGGCCTCGGCGACCCCCTCTATGCGATCGACAGCAACGGCCGGCTTGAGACGCGGCTGGCCACCGCCCTTCCGGTGCTGAGCGACGACGGACTGCGGGCCCGGATCCCCCTGCGCCAGGGGGTGCTCTTCCACGACGGCACCCCCTTCAATGCCGACGCCATGGCGTTCTCCCTGCGCCGCTTCATGGCGATCGGCACCCTGGGCTACCAGCTGGGCGAACGGGTTGAAAGCGTGCGGGTCACCGCTCCCTACGAGATCGAGCTGGCGCTGAAGCGCCCCTTCAGCCCGCTGCCACGGTTGCTCAGCGCCATCTTCCTGACCCCGGTGTCCCCCACCGCCTATCGGCGGCATCGCGACAAGCCCCTCAATGACCGCTTCGTGGGTACCGGCCCCTACGCCCTGGCCTTCTTCGGCGGCCAGCAGCAGCGGCTTACCCCCTGGCCCCGCTACTGGGGCAAGCGGCCGCTCAACGCGGGCATCGACCTGGTGACCCTGAGCAACTCCACGGCCCTGTTCGGGGCCCTGCGCAGCGGCGAGGTCGACCTGCTGCTCAACAGCGGTCTGGAGATCGACCATCAGCAGGCCCTGCACCGGGACGCCGCCGCCGGTCGCCTGCGGGAGGCCATCGGTCCGTCCCAGGAGATCGCCCTGGTGTCGCTGCTGAGCGACCAGCCGCCGCTGAACCGCCCTGTCCTGCGTCAGGCCGTGGCCCGCAGCCTGGATCGGGCCACCATCGTCCGGCGGGTGACCCTGGGGCTGCGCTCCCCCCAGCGGCAGCTGATCCCCCCGGACCTGCCGGGCTCCGATCCCAGCGCCTGGCCGGCCTACGACCCCGCCAAAGCCCGCATCCTCTACCGCCAGGCGGGCTATTGCCAGGGGAAGGTGCTCACCCTGCCGCTCACCTACCGCTCCGACATCCCCACCGACCGTCTGTTTGCCCTCACCTGGCAGGCCCAGCTGCGCCGCGACCTGGCCGATTGCGTGACCCTGGAGGTGACCGGCATGGAGGCCACCACGGCCTACTCCCAGCTCGACAAGGGCGCCCTGACCATGCTCTTCTACGACTGGATCGGTGACTATCCCGATGCGGAGAACTTCCTGATGCCGCTGCTGTCCTGCAGCAAGGCCGAGGGGGACCGTTGTCTCAAGGGCAACAGCGTCCTGGGCGGCAGCTTCTGGACGGCGCCGGGTCTGGAGGCGGAGCTGCAGCGCAGCAGCCAGCTGGACGGCCCCGAGCGGGTCTCCCTGCTGGTGGCCATCCAGCGCCGCGTCGCCGCGGCCAACCCCTATCTGCCGGTATGGCTCAGCGCCCCGGCGGCCTGGGGCGGTCTGGGTGTCAGCCAGCCCCGCTTCGACGGATCCGGCCGGGTGCGGCTGGGCGAACTGCGCCGTCTGAGCGCCGCCGACGGAGCCCGGGTGCCATGAGCCGCCGTTCCGACCTGGCGCGCTACCTGGCCTCCCGGCTGGCCCTGGCACCGTTGATGCTTTGGCTGATCGCTTCGCTGGTGTTCCTCCTGCTGCGGGTGGCCCCCGGCGATCCGATCGATGCCCTGCTGGGCACCCGCGCCCCGGAGGCGGCCCGCGCCGCCCTGCGGGCCCAGCTCGGCCTGGATCGCCCCCTAGCCGAGCAGTACGGCCGCTTCCTGGGCCACCTGCTACGGGGCGACCTGGGCCAGTCCCTCACCAACGGCGAACCGGTGACCCGCCTGATCCAGGACAGCCTGCCGGCCAGCCTGGAGCTGGGGGTGGTGGCACTGCTGCTGGCCGCCATCGTCGGCCTGGCGGTGGGCTTCAGCGGCATCGCCCGCCCCGAGGGGCGCCTCGATCTGGCCGGCCGGCTCTATGGCATCGGCACCTACGCCCTGCCCCCCTTCTGGGCCGCCATGGTGGTGCAGTTGGTGTTCGCCGTCTGGCTGGGCTGGCTGCCGGTGGGCGGGCGCTTCCCCGCCACCCTGATGCCCCCGCAAGGCACGGGCTTCTACCTGCTCGACAGCCTTAGGGCCGGCGACTGGCAGCAGCTGGGCGGCAGCCTGCGCCACCTGGTGCTGCCCGCCTCCACCCTGGGCCTGTTGCTGAGCGGCATCTTCACCAATGCCCTGCGGCTCAACCTGCGCCGCGCCCTCGGCTCCGACTACGTGGAGGCCGCCCGCAGCCGCGGCCTGAGCGAACGGCGCGTGGTGCTGCACCATGCCCTGCCCAACGCCCTGCTGCCCGTGCTCACGATCACCGGCATCACGGTGGCCTCCCTGATCGGCGGCGCCCTGCTGATCGAGGTCACCTTCTCCTGGCCCGGCATCGCCTTCCGCCTGCAGGAAGCGATCGCCCAACGCGATTACCCCCTGGTGCAGGGCATCGTGGTGGTGGTGGCGGCCCTGGTGGTGCTGGTGTCGGTGCTTGTCGACCTGGTGGTGGCCCTGCTGGATCCACGCATCCGCTTCTGAGTTCATGGCTTCAGACCGGCCTTCCAGCGTCGGGCGGCGGCGGCATCGAGCACCTCGAGGGTGACCCCCTGATGCACCCGCCGCTGGGCGGGCAGCAGCAGGGGCTGCTCCAGGGTGTGGAGGTACTCGGTGGTGAGGCGCAGCAGCGCCGATTGCACCCTGGCCGGGTCCACCCCCACCAGCTCCGCATCGAGCTGGAAGAGCACCTCATCGGTGGGCATCAGCCGCACGGGGGAGAAGTGGCTGCCGCCTTCCACCATCACCAGGCGACTGCGGGGATCCCGCCCCTGGAGAAACAGGCGCAGCTGCTCCTCCAGGGGGGGCGTGACCAGATCGAGGCTGCCCCCCACCATCAGCACCGGCACCCCGAGCGAGGCCAGACCCCGACGGGGCCAGAGCAGGCTGCCGAAGCCGTTGAGCAGCACCAGCCCCCGCAAGTCGGCGGGGGGGGCGGAGCGCTCCGGCAGCTGGGTGCTGGGAAGCTGGCACTGGAGCAGCCGGGAGGGGTTGGCGATCGGCAGCCGATCGAGGGCCTTGCGGCAGCGCTCCCCGAGGCCGGGTTCCGGCACCACCCCGGCCGCCAGCAGGGCGGAGAGGCCCCCCATCGAATGGCCGAGCAGCACCACACCCTTGCCCTGCACCGGCAGCTCACCCCGGCGCTGGGCCGCCAGCACCGCGTTGATGTCGGCCAGCCGGATGGCCAGGGTCTCGGCTCCCGGTGGGGGCTGCTGGCCGTCGAGGGCGGCCTTGAGCGCGGGGCCATCGCTGCCGGGATGCTGCACCACCACCACCGGCCAGCCCCGTTCGGCCAGCTCACCGGCCAGCCAGCCGAACTGGTCGGCGTTGCCCCCCAGCCCGGGCATCAGCAGCAGCCAGGGCCGGTCCGCCACAGCCCCCCGAACCCCCGCCGGCGCCGACCAGATCTCCAGGGGCAGGGGCAGAGGGCGGTGCGCCACCACCAATCCCTGCCGGCGGGCCCTCAGGGAGGTGCGTTCGCCGAAGGCGAAGGGGACGGTGCGGCGCTCCGGCAGCGCCAGGGCCTTGAGGCGCCGCAGGGCCTGGCGTTGCAGCTCGATCTGCTGGCGCCACTGCAGGGCCAGGTCATAGAGGCCATCGAGCTGGAGGCTGAGCCGCTGCACCGGCAGGGCCCGCAGCAGGCCGATGGTGGAGACGTCCTGACGGGTCTCCAGCAGACGCCGCAGGGTGGTCTGCAGCACCCCCGTGGAGCTGTGGCCGTCGGAAGTGGTGAGCAGGTCGCCCAGGCGGGCCAGCATCTGGCTGCCCGCCCAGCTGTCGAGAAGCTGCTGACCGAAGCTGGTGTCTCGCAGCAGGGGGGCACGCAACAGGATCTTCAGGTCCTGACGACTGCGGGGATCGAGCAGATCCAGCCAGACCGCCAGGTCGCCGCCGGCGCCGGGGCGCCCGCTCGGACTCCTGGACCAGCCATCGAGCTGCTCCAGGTTCAGGGGCAGCTCCAGGCCGTCAAAGCGGAGCTCCAGCACCTCGGCAGCACCGGCCGCCGTTGCCAGGCCCGGCACCGCGATCAGCAGACTGGCCAGCAGGCCCTTGAGTTGGCGAAGGCGGCGTGAGACAGGCACAGGGATGGGCCAGGGTACGGTCCTGGTTCACCCAGTTTCCAGCAGCCCTGCGCGAACTGGCCCTGATCCGCACGATCGCCATGCTCGGGGCCGGTGGCGTGCTCTATCTGACGCCGATGGTGTTCCACCAGGCGCACTTCAGTGCCGGCAGGGTCACCGAAGGACTGGCCCTGGCGGCCGTGGCGGGCACCCTGGGCCGGATCCTGAGTGGGCTGCTGCTGGATCGGGGCCTGAACTGTTCCGTGCCGGTGCTGCTGGCGGCCCTGATGGCCATCGCCGGCGATGCCCGGCTGATGGGCACCGGCTCCTTCGGCGGCTACCTGCAGGGACAGGTGCTGCTCGGCATGGCCATGGGGGTCTACTGGCCCGCGGTGGAGCTGGCGGTGCCCCTGAGCTGCGCGCCGATGCGCTCGGGGCGGGCCTTCGCCCTGGCCCGCAGCGCCGATGCCCTCGGCATCGCCACCGGGGCCCTGGCGGGGGCCCTGCTCGCCGGTCGGGGATGGCTGCGGGGCATCTATGCCGTGGACATCGGCTGCATGCTCCTGTTGCTGCTGGTGCTGTTGCGCCAGGGCCTGCCGGATCCCAGGCCCAGGGAGGCCCTGGCCCACCCCAACCCCTGGGGCCAGTGGATCCTCGACCTGGTGCCGCTGCTGGCCATCGCCGTGCTGGCCACAGCGATGCCGGCCCTCATGCAGAGCGCCCTGCCGCTGGAACTGGTGCGGGGCAGCCTGCACCGGCGTGCCCTGCCGGTGAGCCTCGGTGCCCTCACCATCGGCCTGCAGCTGGGCCTGGTGCTGCTGCTCCAGTGGCCGGTGGGTCAGGCCCTGGCCCGGCGGCCGGTGACGACGGGTCTGAATGTCAGCCTGCTCAGCTTCGCCGCCGGCAACCTGCTGCTGGCGGCCTCGGCCTTCAGCGAGCGGGGCCTGGGGCTGCTGCTGCTGGCCCAGCTGCCGCTGGCCCTCGGGGTGACCGCCTTCCTGCCCACCGCCACCGAGGCCGTGGTGGAGCGCTGCCCACTCGAGCACCAGGGGCTGGCCATGGCGCTGCTGTCCCAGTGTTTCGCCATCAGCGGCTTCGGGGCACCGCTGATCGCCGGGCGGCTGCTCGACGGCCAGGGCCATGGCACCGGCCTGTGGCTGCTGATGGCCCTGGCCTGCCTGGGGGGTCTGCCGCTGGTGCGCGGCCTAGCTCCCCGCAGGACGTTCGGCTGAAGCGGCCGCCTGCTTCTCGATCCAGGCCTCGTGGGGCAGGGGCTCGGTGCCGTATTCCCAGTCGTCGTAATCCGGATCGTTGCGGATGCGGCGGTGGATCTCCTTCTGGGCCTCGAAGTTGTGGGGATGCTCCGGGGTCCCGCCGGGGTCGGCGGGCAGGGGAGACGGGATCTCGGGGTGGTCCGTTGCTGCCATGGCCCTGCGCTCCTGGTGGAGCCATCCTCGCCGATCACCCACCCCGCAGGCTGTCGAGACGGTCGGCGTAACCGGTGAGTTCCCCGTAGCCCCGGCCCAGCAGCGATTGCTCGCCGCGATGGCCCCGATAGCCCAGGGCCCCTTCCCAGTAGGTGGCCGAGGCGGTGCTCAGCTCCTGGTCGGCCATCTGGGGGGTGATCACCAGTTCCAGGTCCAGCCGTGGAATGGTGAGCGTCCAGGCGGCGGGGTAGCGGGCGCCGCTGTGGGGGCTCCGCCAGGTGCGCTTCACCGTGAGCGTGTAGTCGTCGGCGCCGAGCTCCACCTCCCCATCAGCATCGATCCAGCGGCCACCGCTGAAGGGTTCCTTACGGCCATCCTCCCGGCGCAGGCCATAGAGCATCAGGGCGGAGCCGTTCTCGAACTGGGCGGAGAACCAGTCCCAGCCGACGGTACCTGGGCTGAGGACGCTGGTGGAGAACTCATGGTCCTTCCAGCTGACCCCGTGGACGGCATGGTCGCGGCCCGCCACCGTGATCGTGCCTTCGGTGGGCTGCTGCACCAGGGAGTAGTAATGCGAGGCGTTGCCTGGTTCGGGCCCCTTGCGGCTGAGGCCGTCCTGGCCCTGGAGGACGGGGGGCCGGCTCTGGCGGAGGGTCAGGTCGATGGCCATGGCGTCGGTGGCGGCCCGCAGCCGCACCCGATCGGGACCCTCGGTGCTGATGCGCCAGTCGTTGAGCCAGACCGCGTAGGGATCGGCCTCGGCCCCGGCCAGGCCCAAAGCGCCGCGGGCGAAGCGCTCCTCCTGCAGGAAGGTGTCGGTGGCGATGTCGCTGACCGTGAAATGGGCCGAATACACCTGGGGGGTGCGCCAGTGGGAGCCACCGTCCCCGGAAGTCAGCGCCGGGGGATCCTCTGGCACCAGGGCCTGGCGGAAGACCGTGAACTGATAGCCGAAGGCCCGTCCTGCCTCGGTTTCCAGGTTGCCCGTGTAGTACCACCACTCGGTCTGGTGGTCAGGGTGGGCGCCGAAATCGGCGGGGAAGCGCCACTGGCGGGGGGTGAAGGCACGGGCGAAACCCTGGACCGCCGGCACCTCCCCCCATTGGATGCTGCTGCTGGCGCTGGCAGGGGTGGGGCCAGCCAGGCTGATCAGCAGCGCGGCCACCAGGGCCAGCAGGACGGGCAGGGGATGGCGGTGTTTCATTCCTGCCGCAACGCCTCACTGATGTTCATCCGAGCGAGTCGCTGGGCGGGATAGAGGCCCGCCAGCACGGCGGCCCCAACCGCGATCAGCAGCGACTGGATGAAGAAGCGCGGCTCCAGGGCGATCTGCAGGGTCCAGCCGAAGGAGCGCACGTTGATCACATGCACCAGCACCCAGGCCAGCACATAGCCCAGGGGCATCGAACAGGCCCCAGCCAGCAGGCCCATCAGGCCGGTCTCCAGCAGGGTGAGGCGCCCCAGCTGCCGGGGTGTCATGCCGGTGGCCCGCAGCACGGCGAACTCCCGGCCCCGTTCCAGCTGCAGACTCATCAGGGTGCTGAAGATGCCGATGAAGGCCACCAGCACCGTGAGCAACTGCAGCGCACCGGTGATGGCGAAGGTGCGATCGAAGATCTCCAGCGATCCCTGGCGCAGGGAGCCGTTGGTCTGAACCAGCAGTCTCTGGCGGGAGCCGAAGCCCTGCCGCAGCTGGGCGGCCACCGCATCGGCATCGGCGCCGGGGGCCAGGAACAGGCCGAGGGAGGCGACGCTGTCGTCGTGCCAGATCTCCGCCACCTGGGAACGGTCCATCAGCACGCTGCCGCGGTCGGAGGAATAGTCGTAAAAAACGGCGATCACCGGGAAGCTCCTCTCACCGTCGGGGCTTTCGAGCCTGACCTGCTCGGGGATGGCGCCCTGGCCATCGCGCAGGTAGACGGCTTCGGAGAGGATCACCCCCGCTCTGGCCTCCAGGGCGGCGAAGGGGTCGTCGAGGCCTGGGCGGATCCAGGCGTAGGGGCGGCGGCCGGCGGACACATCACCCCCGGCGGCGATCAGGGTGATGTCCCGGTCCTGGTCGACCAGGTGCACATCGAAGTTGTTGTAAGTGACCATGGCCCGCAGGTCGGGGCGCTCGGCGATGGCCGAGACAATGGCGGGATCCACCTTGCCCAGCACCCGGTTGGCCGTGGTACTGGGGGGAGAGACGAACAGATCGGCCTGGAGGGTCTGGTCGAGCCAAGTGACCACCGTGCCCCGGAAGGAGCCGATCATGATCGAGAGGCCCACAATCACGGACACCGCCACCATCAGAGCCGCCACGGCCACCGCGGTGCGGCTGAGGGAGCGCAGGATGTCGCGGGGGGCCAGGCGCGCCACCACCGGCAGGCCCCGGCTGGCCCAGCCCAGGCCCTGCATCGCGGCGACCAGCACCGGCGGCATCAGCAGGGCAGCGCCCATCAGCAGGGCAAACACTCCTGCGAAGGCGGGCACCAAGCCGCTGCTGTCCCAGCGGAGCAACAGCACCCCGAGGCTGCCGCTGAAGAGGGCCGCCAGCAGGAACCAGGGCAGCAGCCGCTGCCAGCTGGCCTCCAGGCTGGAGCGCTGCAGGGTCATCTGGGGCGGTGTGGCCATCGCCTCCCAGGCGGGCAGGGCTGAGGCCAGCAGCGCTGAGGCCACCCCCACCAGCATCCCCTTGGCCAGGGTGAACCCCGACAGGCTGATCTGCCGCACCGAGACCACGAAGTAGAAGTCGTTGATCGTCTGGGTGATCAGGCCGACGACGGTGCGCCCCAGCACCACCCCCAGGGCCAGGCCCAGCAGGGACCCCACCAGGCTGAACAGGGCCGCCTCCCCCAGGATCAGGGTGAACAGCTGGCCCCGGGTCACCCCCAGGCAGCGCAGCACACCGAAGAGGCTGCGGCGTTGCACCACGCTGAAGGTGACTGTGTTGTAGATGAGAAAGATGCCCACCACCATGGCCAGCAGGCTCATGGCGGTGAGGTTGAGCTCAAAAGCGGCGGTCATCTGCTGCACGGCATTGCCGCGGGCCGCCGCCGTCTCCAGCTTCAACCCCCGGGGAAGCCAGTCGCTGAGGGCCGCCTCCTGGGCGGGGCTCTCCAGGATCAGATCGATGTGACCAAGCGCCGGCACCGGGGCGGCACCGGTGGGGTTGAGCAGGTCCTGGGCCGTGGCGATGTCAACCAGCAGCAATGTTTCCAGCCCCCTGCGCTCGAGGGCCGAATCACTGCTGACGTTGCCCACCAGCCGCAAGGCCGTCGTCCGTCCGGCCAGATCGAGATGCAGGGTGCCGGAGCCGTCGCTGGCACCGGGATGGAGGCCGAAGCGCTCGGCGGTCTCGGTGGCGATCACGGCCGTACCGGGCTCGGTGAGGAAGGGCACGAAGCCCCTGCCGCCTTGTTGGCCGCGGCCCCCCTGACCATTGCCGTCGCCACCCAGCAGGCCGCGGAAGGGTGCCTCGCTGAACAGATCCACCCCCACGACCCGCAGCAGCTCCCCGTCCAGTTCCTCGGCCCGGCCGTAGGCCTCGATCACCGGCGCGGCGGGAATCTCCGGGAAGCGGCGGCGCAGCGCAACGAAGGAGCTGTCCGGGACGCCACCGGGCCCGATCGCCACCAGGCGATTAGTGGTGCGGCCGGTGATGGCGTCGGTGGAGAGCGAGAAGGCCCGCTGGGCCGAGCCGCTGGCCAGATCGATCGACACCAGCATCGCCACCCCGAGGGCGATGCCCAGGATGCAGAGCAGGTACTGCAGGGGACGACGACGCCAACGGCGGGCCGCCAGGCGCCAGAGGGGGCCGTTGCGGACCACGGGCAGGCGACTTGCTTCGCTCACGCCGTCACCGGCGCAGGCGTCGGTCCGGCCTCCAGCAGATGGCCCTCCTGCACCCGCAGCACCCGGTCGGCCTGCGCGGCGATGGCGGCGTTGTGGGTGGCCATGATCAGGGTGCGACCCTGCTGGCGGGTGAGGGCGATCAACAGGCGCAGCACCTGATCGCCGGTATGTTCATCCAGGTTGCCGGTGGGTTCATCGGCCAGGATCAAAAGGGGCTGGTGCAGCAGAGCGCGGGCGATGGCCACGCGCTGCTGCTGGCCTCCGGACAGCCGGTCCGGCATCGTCGAGGCCCGCTCCGCCAGCCCCACCTGGCCGAGCAGATCGAGGGCCGCCGTCTCCAGGGCCGGGCGGGGCACCCCCGCCAGCTCGCTGGGCAGGGTGACGTTCTCCAGCACCGACAGGGTGGGGATGAGGTTGAAGAACTGGAAGATGAAGCCGATGCGATCTCGACGGAAGAGCGTGCGGCGACGCTCGTCGAGGGCCGTGAGGTCCACACCGCCGATGCAGACGCTGCCGGAGGAGGGGCTGTCGATGCCGCCGATCAGATGCAGCAGGGTGCTCTTGCCGCTGCCGCTCTGGCCCAGCAGCACGACGAACTGTCCGGGGCCGATGGCCAGATCGACGGCCTCCAGCACCGTCCGCTCCGTGTCGCCCTCCTGAAAGCGTTTGCAGAGTCCCCGCAGTTGGATCGCGGCGGCCTGGGGAGCTTCAGCCATTCACGCCAAGACCTTGCGGCCACCAGCTCAGGAGCGCATCCAAGGTAAGGAGGGAGCCGCGCTCAGCGGGAGTCGGCGCTGAACCAGCGGGCCAGGGCCGACACATCCTCGTCGCCATGACCCGCCGCGATCAGGTCGTCCTCCATCGCCGCCACCTGGCGCGCCACCGGCAGCTCCAGGCCACCGGCAGCGGCGGCCCCCAGGGCGATCGCCAGATCCTTACGGTGCAGAAGCACCCGGAAGCCAAGCGGGAACTCGCCCCGCAGCATCGAACCGCCGCGGTGCTCCAGGGCCCAGGAACCGGCAGCCCCGCCGAGCAGCGCCTGCCGCACCTCCTCCATCGGCAGCCCGAGCCGCTGCCCCAGGGCCAGGGCCTCCGCCACCGCCGCATAGCTGCCTGCCACCAGCACCTGGTTGACGGCCTTGGCCTCCTGGCCGGCCCCCACTGGGCCGAGGTGGGTGATCCTCCGGCCCACCGCCTCCAGCACGGGACGGGCCCGCTCCAGGTCGTCGGCCCCGCCCCCCACCAGCACCGAGAGGGTGCCCGCCCGGGCCCCCTCGGTGCCACCGGTCACGGGAGCATCCAGATAGGCCACGCCGCGCGCGGCCAGGGCGGCGGCCATGGCCCGGGAGGACGCCGGCGCGATGGTGGAAAAATCGACCACCAGGGCGCCGGGCGCCAGGCCCGCCAGGGCGGCGTCAGCGGTGTCGTCGTCCCGACCCAGCAGCACCTCGGCCACGGCCGCATCGTCGCTCAGGCAGAGCGCCAGCACAGCGGCGTCCCCGGCCGCCTCCGCCGGCGTGGCGGCCCGTCGGGCCCCGGCGGCGGCCAGGGGCCGTTCCCGTTCCCGGTGGCGGTTGTGGACCGTCAGTGGAAAGCTCTTCGCCAGCAGGTTGGCCGCCATCGGAGCCCCCAGCGCCCCCAGGCCGATGAAAGCGACGGATGGGGCCACGGGCGGATCTGCTCAGACGTTGAACAGGAACTCCATCACATCCCCCTCGGCCACGACGTACTCCTTGCCCTCGCTGCGCAACCAGCCCCGGTTCCGGGCCTCCGCGAGGGTGCCGGCCTCCAGCAGCTGGCCGTAGGCGACGGTCTGGGCCCGGATGAAGCCCCGTTCGAAATCGGTGTGGATCACACCGGCGGCCTGGGGGGCGGTCATGCCGGCGGTGATCGTCCAGGCCCGGGTTTCCTTTTCACCGGTGGTGAAGTACGTGCGCAGACCCAGCAGGCGGTAGGTGGCGCGGATCAGGCTCTGCAGACCGCCTTCGCTCACCCCCAGCCCGGCCAGGTAGTCGGCGCGCTCCTCGGCGGCCAGGTCGACCAGTTCGGCCTCCACCTGGGCGGAGATGCGCACGGCCTCAGCTCCCTCCCGGGCGGCCAGCGCCTCCACGGCGCTCACCCAGGCGTTGCCACCGGCCAGGTCGTCCTCACTCACATTGGTGGCGTAGATGATCGGCTTGGCGGTGAGCAGACCGAGGTTGCGCACCAGGGCCTGCTCCTCTTCGCTCAGGGTCACGCGGCGGGCGGCGCCGCCCTGCTCCAGCTCCGCCTGCAGCCTGGCCAGGGCGCCATCTTCGGCGGCGGCCTCCTTGCTGGTGCGCATCTGCTTCTTGAGCCGCTCGCGCCGCTTCTCGATCTGGGCCAGATCCGCCAGGCCCAGTTCCAGGTTGATCACCTCGGCATCGCGCTCCGGATCCACGCTGCCGGAGACGTGGATCACGTCGTCGTCCTCGAAGCAACGCACCACGTGGACGATCGCATCCACCTCGCGGATGTTGGCCAGGAACTTGTTGCCCAGGCCCTCCCCCTGGCTCGCCCCCTGCACCAGGCCGGCGATATCCACGAATTCAACGCGCGTCGGCACGATCTCCTTCGAACTGGAGAGGTCGGAGAGCTTCTGCAGGCGCTCATCGGGCACCGCCACCACCCCCACGTTGGGCTCGATGGTGCAGAAGGGGAAGTTGGCCGCCTGGGCCTGGGCGTTGGCCACCAGGGCGTTGAAGAGGGTCGACTTGCCCACGTTGGGCAGCCCGACGATTCCGGCTTTGAGCATGGGCGAAATCTAGGGGTCACCGTGCCAGGGCCCATTCGGTCTCCCCCCGTCCACAGCCTCTGCCTGGGCGAGCGAAACTGTCTTCAGCGAAACGCCGGCCCATTCCCGCCCTCACCCCCCTGCCACCGGCTCCCGCTCCGACCCGGAGCCCGGCACAACCGGCTGCCCCCTTGGTGACGAAGCGCCGCTCCCGCCGGCGTCTCGCGATCGGCCTGGCGGTGGGGCTGGTCCTGATTACTTCGGCCGGGATCTGGCAACGGCAACGGATGCAGGCCGGTCGCGACCTGGCCCCCTTCACCGTGGTGGCCCGCGAAGGATCCCTCCCCGGGGTGATCACCGCCAGCGGCGAACTGGATGCCGTCCAGCGGGTGAACGTCAGCCCCAAGCGACAGGGCACCCTGCTGCAGCTGATGGTCGACGAGGGCGACACGGTGCGCAAGGGCCAGCCGCTGGCGCTGATGGACGACGGCGACCTGCGCGACCGGCTGATGGAACTGCAGTCGAACGTGCAATCGGCGGAATCGGAGCAACGTCGCAGCGACAGCGAGCTGCGCCGCAACGAACCCCTGTTTCGCCAGGGGGCCATCAGTCTCGACACGATGAATCGCTTCCGCTCCGAGGCGGAGGTGCGGCGGCTGGCCACCGCCGCGGCGCGGCAACGGTTGCGGCAGCGGATGGTGGAGAAGGACGAGCTGATCGTGCGGGCCCCCTTCGCCGGGGTGATCAGCCAGCGCTACGCCGAGCCCGGCGCCTTCGTCACCCCCACCACCACCGCCTCGGCCACGGCCGGCGCCACCAGCTCCTCGATCGTGGAACTCTCCGAGGGCCTGGAGGTGGTGGCCAAGGTGCCCGAGAGCGACATCGGCCGGCTGAAGGTGGGCCTGCCCGCCAGCGTGCGGGTCGATGCCTTCCCGGACCGTCGCTTCCAGGCCCGGGTGCGCCAGATCGCCCCGAGGGCGGTGAAGACCAATAACGTCACCTCCTTCGAGGTGAAGCTCCAGCTGGACGATCCAGCCCCGGAACTGCGCATCGGCATGACCGCAGACATCGACTTCCAGACCGGCACCCTCCAGGCCAGGACCGTGGTGCCCACCGTGGCGATCGTCACCGAGGACGGACGCCCCGGGGTGCTGCTGGTGGGCAAGCGTCAGGAACCGACGTTCCAGCCGGTGGAGCTGGGGGCCAGCAGCGGCAAGGACACCCAGATCCTCACGGGCCTGGAGAGCGGCACCAGGGTGTTCATCGATCTGCCCCCCTGGGCCAAGAAGCGCCCCTAGCCGGCGCTGACGCCCAGATAACGCCGTGCCGCCTCCACGATCCGGCCGCTGGCCTCGCCATCGCCGAAGGGGTTATGGGCGTGGGCCATGGCCTGGTAAGCCTCCTGGTCTTCCAGCAGGCGACTGCCCTCCTCAAGGATCGCCACGCTGTCGGTGCCGATCAGCTTGGCCGTGCCGGCCGCCACCGCCTCGGGCCGTTCGGTGGTGCGGCGCAGCACCAGCACGGGCTTGCCCAGGGCAGGGGCCTCTTCCTGCAGGCCGCCGGAATCGGTGAGCAGCAGGGTGCAGCCGCGCATCGCCGCCACCAATCGGTCGTAATCGAGGGGTTCGGTGAGGAAGGCGCGGGGATGGGAGCCGAGCAGGGCCTGCAGGGGCTCGCGCACCGTGGGATTGCGATGCAGCGGCAGCAGCAGGGCGGTGTCGGGGAAGCGCTCCAGCAGCGCCAGGAAGCCCTTGCCGATGTCGAGCAGCCGCTCGCCCCAGTTCTCGCGGCGGTGCACCGTGGCCAGCAGCACCCGCTGCTTCTGCCAGTCCAGTCCTGGCAGGTCCCAGTCGGGAGCGGTGCGGGCCATCAGCAGCAGGGCATCGATCACCGTGTTGCCGGTGGTGAGGATCTCGCCCACCACCCCCGACGCCCGAAGGTTCGCCGCCGACTGGGGCGTGGGGGCGAAGTGGAGACGAGCCAACTGGGAGATCAGACGCCGGTTGGCTTCCTCGGGGAAGGGGTCGAGCAGGTCGTCGGTGCGCAGGCCGGCCTCCACATGGCCGACGGGGATCTGCTCGTAGAAGGCGGCCAGGGCACTGGCGAAAGCGGTAGTGGTGTCGCCCTGCACCAGAACGAGGTCGGGGCGGTGCGCCTCGAATTCCTGCTTCAGCCCCTGCAGCGCCGCACAGGTGACATGGGTGAGGGTCTGTTTCGGCGCCATCAGCGCCAGGTCGTGGTCGGCGCTGAGGCCGAACAGCCGCATCACCTGGGTGACCATCTCGCGGTGCTGCCCCGTGAGCACCACCCGGGTGCGGAACTCCCGGGCCCGCTGAAAGGCCAGGATCACTGGCGCCAGCTTGATGGCCTCCGGGCGCGTGCCCAGAACGATGCTGACCAGGGGCTGAGGGGACACGGGCCGAAGCGGTTCAGGTGATCCTAGGGAGCCTTCGATCGTCCTTTCCCCGGCCCGAAGGCCGCCGAGGCCCACTGATGGTCATGGAGGCGAATCCGCACCTAGATTGCTTGGAATTATCGAACCGTTCAACTGGGTCGATCATCTGTTTTGCAGAGTGCTTCGATGCCGCAGGCGCCTCCACCACCCCCACCCGTCGGCATCAATCCGGCGGTGGCGGTCCGGTCATCCCAATTCCCGCCGATGGACTCCGGTGGAGAAGCGTCGCCGACGCTGGAGCAGATCGTTCGGGTGGCCTTCGATCGCAACTTCTCCGACGTTCACCTCGGCGTCGGTGAGCTGCCCAGATTCCGCCATCGCGGCGACATTATTCTGGCCGGGCTGGATGTGACCGACGCGAGCACGTTCCGGGACTGGCTGCGGGAAATCATGCCCCCTCCCGAGATCGACCGCTTCGTCCAGCAGAAGGAGTACGACGGATCCTTCGCCTTCGGTTTTGTGCGGGTGCGGATCAACCTGCTCGAATCGCTGCTGGGTCCAGCCATGGTGCTGCGGTTGATTTCGCAGAATGTTCCCACCATTGACGAGCTCAACCTGCCCCAGGTGCTCAAGGATCTGGCCCAGCGGCCGAAGGGCATGCTCCTGGTCACCGGACCCACCGGTTCAGGCAAGACCACGACCCTGGCGGCGATGATTGACCACATCAACCGCACGATGAAACGCCACATCCTCACCATCGAGGACCCGGTGGAGTTCGTGCACCAGAGCCGCGATTCCCTGATCCGCCAGAGAGAACTGGGCATCCACACCAATTACTTCAAGACGGCCCTGCGGGCGGCGCTGCGGGAGGACCCCGACGTGATCCTGGTGGGGGAGATCCGCGACCAGGACACCCTCACCACCGCCATCGAAGCGTCCCAGACCGGTCACCTGCTGCTGGGAACCCTGCACACCAATTCGGCGGTGCGCTCCGTGGAGCGGATGCTGGGGATGTATCCCCCCGATGAGCAGGACGTCGTCCGGAAGGCCGTGGCCGATTCGCTGCTGGGGGTGTGATCTCCCAGGGACTGATCAAAACGGTGAATGGCAAGCGAGCTTCCTACCACGACGTCTTGATCAACACCGACGCCTGCAAGGACTACATCCTGAGGGGGAAACTCGATGAGATCGAATCGATCATGGCCCGCAGCGGATTTGACGGCATGATCACGGCCAATCAATACCTGGCCAATCTGGTTTCGGCCGGGAAAGTGTACCCGGAAGAAGCCCTTGCGGCCAGCCTCAGACCCGGCGAACTGGCCCAGACCCTGCGGGGTCGGACCTGAAGGGTTAGCCCCCAGCCAGGCGTACGAGCAACAGAACGCCCAGACCCACGGAGAGCCCCAGCATGGCCAGGCGGCCATTCCAGATCTCGGCCTGGGGGGTGAAGCCGCGCCGCCAGGCGTTGAGTTCCTGCTGGGACACCGGTTCTGTGTCGCTGAGGGAGGTTTCAACCTGCTCAATGGGCAGCTCAATGGGCAGAGGGTTCGCGGGGGCCATGGGGCCAGATCATCAAGCGATCCACCCACACTAAGGGCATCAAAAGGGAGGTTGGGGCCCATAGAGCGTGCCGGCCTGCTCCAGGGGCAGCCGGGCCGCCACCCCCAGGCTGATCCCGCTGCGCCCCCCGGCGTCGAAGCGCTCGATCGCCGCCAGGCCCACCATGGCGGCGTTGTCGGTGCAGTAGGCCAACGGAGCGACACGCCAGCCAAGGCCCCGGGCGGCGGTGGCCGCGGCCATCCGCTGCCGCAGGCGCCGATTGGCGGCCACACCCCCCACCAGCACGATGGTCTGGAGGCCCGCTTCGACGGCACAACGGCAGCTGCGCTCCACCAGCACCTCGGCCACCACCTGCTCGAAGCTCGCCGCCAGGTCGGCCACCGGCAGGCTGCCGGCCTCACGGCTGAGGGTCTGCACCTGGCGGAGCACGGCCGTCTTGAGGCCGCTGAAACTGAAGTCGTAGGGGTGGAAGCCCCCCTGGGGCAGGGAGACCCTCCCTTTGGGAAAGCGGAAGCGGCCCGGGTCCCCCTCCAGCGCCGCCGCCTCGATCGCCGGCCCACCCGGATAGCCCAGCCCGAGCAGGCGGGCCACCTTGTCGAAGCATTCCCCGGCGGCATCGTCCCGGCTGCGGCCCAGGCGGAGATAGCGGCCGGGGGCGTCGACCTGCACCAGCTCGGTGTGGCCGCCGCTCACCAGCAACACCAGGTAGGGCCCCTCCGGCAGCGGCTCACCCAGGTGCACCGAGCAGAGATGGCCCTCCAGGTGGTGCACGCCCAGGAACGGCTTGGCATGCAGCCGCGCCAGGGTCCTCGCCGTCACCGACCCCACCAGCAGGGCCCCAGCCAGCCCGGGGGCCACCGTGGCGGCGACGGCATCGAGGTCGGCCATGGCCAGACCGCTCTCGGCCAGCACCCGGGAAATCAGGGCCGGCAGCGCCTCCACATGGCGCCGGGAGGCGATCTCGGGCACCACCCCGCCCCAGCGGGCGTGCTCCTCGATCTGGGAGGCGACGGCCCCCGCCAGCACCCGCCGTCCGGAGACGATCGCCGCCGCCGACTCGTCACAACTTGTTTCGAGGGCCAGAACCGTGCTCATGCTCGCAGGAGAGCTCCCCTACTGTCCGCACGAGCCATCCTGCCCCGCGGCAGTCCACCCGCGGCCCCTCTCCATGCGCCGTCTTCTTTCCAGCCGTCCCCTCGCCAGCAGGGTTTTCGCCCTGCTCGCGTGTGCATTCCTGCTCTTCGGCTTCGCCCCTTCGGCCCAGGCCGATATCGGCGGACTCACCCTCTGCAGCGAGACTCCCCGGTTCCAGCAGCGCGCCGCCGGAGCCAAGACCGATCAGGCCAAGGCCCGCTTCGCCATGTACGGCCAGGCCCTCTGCGGCACCGATGGCCTGCCCCATCTGATCGTCGACGGCCGCTGGAATCACGCCGGTGACTTCACGATCCCAGGCATTGCCTTCCTCTACATCGCCGGCTGCATCGGCTGGGCAGGTCGGGTCTACCTGCAGGCCATCCGCGGCGACAAGGACGCCAACATGAAGGAGATCCAGATCGATCTGGCCCTGGCCTTCAAGAGCACCCTGGCCTCCGCCACCTGGCCCCTGGCGGCATTCAAGGAACTCACCAGCGGCAAGCTGCTCGAGGATGACAGCAAGGTGACGGTCTCCCCCCGCTGAGGGCGACCCAGAGTCCCCACCAAGAGATCCTTCCGTTCTGCCCCCAGCGTCCGAATGGCCGCTGGTCACCCCCCTTCCGCACCGTCCTTCCATGAAGAAATTCCTCACCACCGCTCCGGTGTTCGCCGCCATCTGGTTCGGCATCACCGCCGGGATCATGATCGAGTTCAACCGTTTCTTCCCCGATCTGCTCTTCCACCCGCTTTGAAGCGGGGTTGAAAGCCAGACCACCAGGGCGACCCACGGGTCGCCTTTTTCATGGCCGTTCAGGGCAGCGGGGTCATCCCGGCGTCGAGGCCCACGAGACGCTCCAGTTCGGCCACCGCCGCCTCCAGGTCGCCGTTGACCAGCACCGCATCGAACTCCGCCTCGGCCTCCAGTTCCACCCGGGCCCGGGCCAGGCGCTTTTGGATCGCCTCCTCGCCATCGGTGCCACGGCCCCGGATGCGGCGCTCCAGTTCCTCGAAGCTGGGCGGCTTGATCAGCAGCTGGAAGGCCGCTGGAAAGGTGAGCCGCACCTGGCGGGCCCCCTCCAGCTCGATCTCCAGCAGCACTGGCCGGCCCTGGGCGAGATGCTCCTCCACCGGCCCCCGGGGGGTGCCGTAGAGGTGCCCGGCGAAGGCAGCCCACTCCAGGAAGCCGCCGGTGGACACCCGCTGCTCGAAGTCGGGCCGTGTCAGGAAAAAATAGTGCTGGCCATCGATCTCCCCGGCACGGGGCGTCCGGGTGGTGGCGGACACCGACAGCCAGAGCCAGGGATGGCGCTGCAGCAGCCGGGCCACCAGGGTGCCCTTGCCCACCCCGCTGGGGCCGGTGATCACGGTGAGTCGACCGGGTGAGGGGGGGGCTGGCATGGATCGCTGGCGCTGGGGCGCACAGTAGGGGTGGACCCCATTGGAAGCGACAGTGGAGGCGATGGCCCCATCCCCGCCCATCCAGGCCATGGATGTGACCAGCCTGCGCGCCGTGCTGGTCGAGATGCGCCGCGGCCTGCTGCCCAGCCGCTTCGAGAAGGCCCAGCAGCCCGATGCCCATCGGCTGCAGCTGGGCCTGCGCAGCCTGCAGGGGACCCTCTGGCTGGAACTCAGCTGGCTGGCGGAGGCGCCACGCCTGCTGGCCATCGAGCCGCCCCCGCGGCTGGGGGATGGCAGCACCCTGGCCCAGCAGCTGCAACACGGCCTGCGGGGTCTGGCCCTGGTGAGCCTGGAGCAGCAGGGCTGGGAACGGGTGGTGGCCCTGGGCTTCGCCCCCAGGCCCGATGAGCCGATCGCCAGGCAGCTGGTGCTGGAGGTGATGGGGCGCCACAGCAACCTCTTCCTGCTGGACGAGGACGGGCGGGTGATCACCCTGGCCCGCCAGGTCCGCCAGGACCGGTCGCGCCTGCGGCCGATCGGCACCGGGGATGCCTACGTGCCGCCGCCGCCCATGGCCGGTGAACCTCCCCGGCTCCAGGAGGAGTTCGCCTCCTGGCAGCGGCGCCTCAGCCTGCTGCCCCAGACGGTCGGCCAGGCGCTGATGGGCGCCTACCAAGGGGTCGGTCCGGCCCTGGCCCGCCAGCTGGCGGACGCCTGGCTGTCCCTGCCGGTGGAAAGCCTGCAGGCAGAGCAATGGCAGCAGCTTTGGCGTCGCTGGCGGCTCTGGCTGGAAACGGTGGAGCAGGAACGGTTCGCCCTGGGCTGGGGCGGCCCCAGCGAATACCGCTGCTGGGACCCCGAAGCAGCGGCCGCCGCGCCCACCCCCTGGGTGATCAACCGGGGACTGGCGGCTTACTACAACGATCGGCTGGGGCGGCGGGGGCTGGAGCAGCGGCGGGCGAGCCTGCGGCAACGCCTTCAGAACGCCGCAGTGCGGGAGCGCCGCAACGCCGACCAGCAGCAGGCCCTGCTGGCGGCGGTACCGGGCAGCGAGGCCATGCAGCGACGGGCCGATGGCCTGCTGAGCGTGCCGGCGCCCTCCCGCGATGAGATCGACGAAGCCCAGCGCCTCTACCGCCAAGCCCGCAAGCTGCGCCGTTCCGTGGCCGCGATCACCCCCCGGCTGGAGCTGCATCAGCAGCGGCTGGCCGCCATCGACACCAGCCTCACCTTCCTGGAGCAGGCGGAGAACGACGCCCAGCTCACCGCTGTCGAGGAGGACCTGCCGGCCCTGCTCCCCTCCCGGGATGGCCAGGGAACCGGACCATCCCGGCGCCTGCGGCGGGGGCCGGCCGGCAGCGCCCCTGCCCCCCTGGAACTGCGCAGCAGCGGTGGCCTGCGGCTGCAGGTGGGCCGCAACCATCGCCAGAACGAGTGGATCAGCCTGCAGCAGGCCCGGCGCGGCGATCTCTGGTTCCATGCCCAGGAGTGCCCGGGAAGCCATGTGGTGCTCAAGGGCTCGGAGGGCACCCCCAGCGATGAGGACCTGCAGGAGGCGGCCGACCTGGCAGCCCACTTCAGCCGGGGCCGGGCCAACGGCCGGGTGCCGGTGGTGATGGTGCCGACCGGCGACCTGCAGCGCATCGCCGGCGCCGGCCCGGGCACGGTGCGCCACCGCGGCGGCACGGTGTTGTGGGCGATGCCCGAGCGGGCCGCTGGTCTCCTGGCCGAGCCCCCTAGGCTGCCGACGACGGAACGGCCATGAGCGACTCCATCCCCGAGGACAATTTCCCCGGCGAGGTGCAGATGAGCCTGGTGGAGCACCTCGAGGAGCTCCGCCGGCGCGTGCTGCGCAGCCTGCTGGCGGTGGTGGTCGGTGCCGCCGTCTGCCTGGTGGGGGTGCGGCCGCTGGTGAAGCTGCTGGAGGTGCCGGCCGAAGGCATCCGCTTTCTGCAACTGGCCCCGGGCGAATTCCTGTTCGTGTCCTTGAAGGTGGCCGGCTACGCGGGGCTCACCCTCGCCCTGCCCTACGTGCTCTTCGAGATCCTGGCCTTCGTGCTACCCGGGCTGAGCCGGCGGGAGAGGCGACTGGTGGCCCCCGCGGTCGCCGGCTCCACGGTGCTCTTCGCCGCCGGTCTGGCCTTCGCCTGGTGGGCCCTGGTGCCGGCCGCCTTGCGCTTCCTGGTGGCCTACGGCGCCGACGTGGTCGAGCCGATCTGGTCGATCGAGCGCTATCTCGACTTCGTGCTGCTGCTGATGGTGGCCACGGCCCTGGCCTTCCAGCTGCCGGTGCTGCAATTGCTGCTGGGCGCCCTGGGGCTGATCGACTGGCGCACGATGCTGGGCGCCTGGCGCTGGGTGGTACTGGCGGCGGCCCTGGCCGGTGCGGTGCTGACCCCCTCCACCGACCCGATCACGATGCTGCTGCTCACCGGGGCGATCACGGCCCTGTACCTGCTGGGGGTGGCACTGGTAGCCCTGGCCGAGGGGCTGCGGCCCAGCCCGTCACCCTCCACCTGAGGGGCCAGCTCAGAGCATGAACTCACTGGCGCGCCCCGCCGGCAGCTCCAGGGGCAGGGAGAGGGCCTTGCCCAGGCGGGGCTTGTCGGTGGTGGTCTGGAGCCAGTGGCGCACCTGGGCGGCCACCCCCAGGCCATTGAGGGAGCCCACCAGCTCCTCAATGTGCTCCTCGTAGGCCTGGGGCGTGAGCGGGAAGGACTGCTGCTCGAGGTAGCCCCACATCACATGCAGATACAGCCGTCCACGCCGCTGGACCAGTTGCAGGTCGTAGGTGGCCTGCCAGCGCTCCCGCAGCAACGCCACCAGTTCCTCCCGGCGAAGCGGCTCAGCTGGGCTCATGGCGGCAGGGGCACTCCACAACAGCATGTTGCAGCCGGCCTGCGGCGGGTGCGACTCGGACCCGGCCTGGGAAGGGCAAGGTTCATAATGGGCGCCACGTCAATCGGTCACACCGCGCCGTTCCCTATGACCCAGATTCCTGCGGCCTCCTCGAACGGCGGTGCTGCTGATGTGCCCGGAATGGGCCGCCGGCAGTTCATGAACCTGCTGACCTTCGGCTCCGTCACAGGGGTGGCCCTGGGTGCCCTCTATCCGGTGGTGAACTACTTCATCCCCCCCAAGGCCGCCGGCAGCGGTGGCGGCGTCACCGCCAAGGACGAACTGGGCAACAACGTCACCGCCACCGGCTGGCTGGCCAGCCACAAGGAAGGCGACCGCAGCCTGGTGCAGGGCCTCAAGGGAGACCCCACCTATCTGGTGGTGGAGGGCGGTGCCGCCATCGGCGACTACGGGATCAACGCCATCTGCACCCACCTGGGCTGCGTGGTGCCCTGGAACAGCGGCGCCAACAAATTCATGTGCCCCTGCCACGGCAGCCAGTACGACGCCACGGGCAAGGTGGTGCGCGGCCCGGCTCCCCTCTCCCTGGCCCTGGCCCACGTCAGCGTCGAGAACGACAACGTGTTCCTCACCCAGTGGACAGAAACCGACTTCCGCACCGGCGAGAAGGCCTGGTGGGCGTGATCGGCGCCTGAATCCCCCTCCCCCGCTTCCCTCTCCGACGCCCGCCACCGCCCGCCACCCCCATGCGCCGCTTCCTCTCCCCCCTCTTCGGCAGCCTCCTGACCCTCAGCCTCTCGGTGGGCGTGTTGGTCCTGGGGGCCAGCCCCAGCTGGGCCTATCCCTTCTGGGCCCAGCAGAACTACGCCACGCCACGGGAAGCGACCGGCAAGATCGTCTGCGCCAACTGCCACCTGGCCAAGAAGGCCACCCGGGTGGAAGTGCCCCAGGCGGTGTTCCCCGACACGGTCTTCAAGGCGGTGGTCGAAATCCCCTACGACACCTCGGTGCAGCAGGTGTCCGGCAACGGCAGCCCCGCAGGCCTCAACGTGGGTGCCGTGGTGATGCTCCCCGATGGGTTCACCCTGGCCCCCCAGGACCGGCTCAGCGATGAGCTCAAGGAGGAGACCGCCGGCGTCTACTACACCCAGTACAGCGACGACCAGCCCAACATCCTTCTGGTGGGCCCCCTGCCCGGTGACCAGCACCAGGAGATCGTCTTCCCGATCCTCTCCCCCGACCCCGCCACCGACAGCGCCATCCACTTCGGCAAGTACCAGCTCCACGTCGGCGCCAACCGCGGCCGCGGCCAGGTGACCCCCGAGGGTCAGAAAACCAACAACACCGTTTACACCTCCCCTGCAGCCGGCACCGTCAGCGCCATCACCACCGCTGACGACGGCAGCACCGTGGTGGAGATCACCGGGGCGGCCGGCGCCGTCACCGAGACCATTCCCGCAGGACCCAGCCTGACCGTGGCCGTGGGCGATGCGGTGGAAGCCGGTGCCCCCATCACCAACGATCCCAATGTGGGTGGCTTCGGCCAGATCGATGCCGAGGTGGTGCTCCAGAACCCGGTGCGCATCTACGGCCTGCTGGCCTTCTTCGCCGCCGTGGCCCTGGCCCAGATCATGCTGGTGCTCAAGAAGCGTCAGATCGAGAAGGTCCAGGCGGCGGAGGGCTTCTGAGCGCCCTTCTCGGCCTCTTCACCTCCCCGGGACCCCTGATCTTTCAGCTGGGTCCCGTCTCCGTTCGCTGGTATGGCCTGCTGATCGCCCTGGCCGTGCTGCTGGGGTTGCTGCTGGCCACCCGCCTGGGACGCGCCAGGGGCATCGATCCCGGCCTGATCGCCGATCTCCTGCCCCTGATGGTGCTGGGGGCCGTGGTCGGCGCCCGGACGTATTACGTGGCGCTGGAATGGCGCCAGTACACCAGCAACTGGATGGACGTCTTCGCCATCTGGCGCGGAGGCATCGCCATCCACGGCGCCCTGATCGGGGGCACGCTGGTCACCCTGCTCTTCTGCCGCTGGCGCCGCCAGCCCTTCTGGCCGTTGCTCGATGTGCTCGTTCCCGCCGTGGCCCTGGGTCAGGCCATCGGTCGCTGGGGCAATTTCTTCAACTCCGAAGCCTTCGGGCTGCCCACCAACCTCCCCTGGGCGCTGACGATTCCGATGGCCAACCGGCCGTCTGAATTCCTTGAGCAGGCCTCGTTCCACCCCACCTTTCTCTACGAGTCCCTCTGGAACCTGGGGGTCTGCGGCCTGCTGCTGCTGCTGTTCCGCCTGGGCAGCCAGGGGCGGCTGCGGCTGCCCGCCGGAGCCCTCAGCTGCCTGTATCTGATGGCCTACAGCAGCGGCCGTTTCTGGATCGAGGGGCTGCGTCTCGATCCCCTCTGCCTGTTCTCCCAGCCGCCGTTCTGCGCCGGCGGCCTGCGCATGGCCCAGCTGATGAGCCTGCTGCTGATCGCCCTGGGCGGGGCTGGCCTGCTCTGGCTCTATCGCTTCCGCCGTCCCCTCCCCGACCCCTCCGGCCTGACCGCATGACAGCCACCGTTCAGATCGTCGGCGCTGGCCCCGGAGCCCCGGACCTGCTCACCCTGAGGGCCGCCAGGGCCATCGAGGCGGCCGAGGTGCTGGTCTGGACCGACTCCCTGGTGAGCCCCCAGATCGCCGCCCTGGCGCCCAGGGAGTGCGAATCGGTCCGTACCAGCACGCTCACCCTCGAAGAGGTGATGGCCGTGGTGGTCGAGCGGGCCAGGCAGGGACGGCGGGTGGTGCGGCTCCACGACGGCGATCCCTGCCTCTACGGCGCCCTGCAGGAGCAGATCTGCCGCCTGGCCGACGCCGGCCTGGCGGTGGAAGTGGTGCCTGGCCTGAGCGCCTACCAGGCCACCGCCGCCGCCCTCGGCGCCGAGCTCACCATTCCCGGCCGGGTCCAGACGATCGTGCTGAGCCGGGCGGGCGGCCGCACCGGCGTGCCCGAGCGGGAATCCCTGGCCCGGCTCGCCGCCCTGCAGGCCTCTCTGTGCCTCTACCTGAGCGCCCGCCACGTGGAAGAGGTGCAGAGCGAGCTGCTGCAGCATTATCCGTCGGACACGCCGGTGGCGATCGGCTACCGGGTCAGCTGGCCCGACCAGTGGCTCACGGTGGTGCCCCTGGAGGCGATGGCCCAGGTCAGCCGGGAGCGGAACCTGATCCGCACCACCCTCTATGTGGTGAGTCCGGCCCTGCGGGCCGCCGACGAGGCCCGATCCCTGCTCTATTCCTCCAGCCACAACCACCTGTTCCGCGGCGGCGCCGAGTGACGACGGCCACGCCTTGCCTGCGCCACTGGCGGGGCTGGGTGGGGGCCGCGGAAGCCGATGGCTGGCTGGAGCAGCTGCTGCAGGAGGTGCCCTGGAAACAGGAGTTCATCACCGTGTATGGCCGCCGCCACGCCATGCCCAGGCTCACCTGCTGGATGGCGGATCCAGGCTGCGGCTATCGCTATTCCGGGTTGGAGAATGCCCTCGAACCCTGGACACCACTGGCGGCCACCATCCGCCGGCGCATCGGGGCGGCTGCGGCCCAGGAGTTCAATTCCCTGCTGTTGAACTACTACCGCGACGGCCGTGACGCCATGGGCTGGCATGCCGATGACGAGCCTGAGCTCGATCCGGACGCTCCCATCGCCTCCCTCAGCCTGGGCGCCAGCCGCACCCTGCGCTTTCGTCCCCGCCAGCGGGATAGGGCTCCAACCCTGGCGTTGGAACTGGGGCATGGGGATCTGCTGCTGATGGACCCGCCCACCCAGCGGCACTGGCAGCACGGGCTGCCGCGGCGCCTGAAGGTGGCCTCCCCGCGGCTCAACCTGACCTTCCGGAGAGTGCGGCCGCCGGCCTGATTCCACGGTGGGCGGGTGCCGCCACGGCGGGCGGCCGCTGGGGGCATCCGGACGCCATCAGGATGGCAACAATGGAGGCAGTGTTCCTCTGAGCGGAGTTCCGAGGGCGATGGCCAGTTGCCGTGCTCGCCGTCACCGGCGCCTCCTCCCGGTGCTGCTGGGCGTGACCCTGCTGGGGGGCGGCTGTCAGTTCACCGGGGTGAGTGAGGCCGGCCGGGAGCGCTGCCGCCGGCTCGGTGCCGCCGCCGGCAATCCCCTGGCGGCCGCCCTCAGCTACGTCCGCTGCCTGCCCGGCTCGGATTCCAGCCTGGCGGCCGAAAAGGCGGCCTCGGCCGCGGCCGCAGCCCGACGGGCGGCCCTGGAGGCCTGCCGCAGGCGGCAGGGAACAATCACCACCCTGATCGGGTCGCTGCGTCAGGCCGAACAGGAGCTGGCCGCGGCCCGCAACAGCCCGTTCAGGCCCTCCGTGGCGCCACCCCAGCCCCTGGATGCCGGCAAGGAATCCCGCTATCGCCCCGAAGACCAGCGGCTCGACCGGGACCGTTACGAGGCCGCCCTCGGCGCCTGGGAACAGCAGGTGGCCTCCCAGCGGGCCCACTGGCGACAGGAGCGCGCCGGGCGTATCGAGGCCGCCCAGGAACGGCTTGATCGGGACGCCCAGGCCCTCCGGCAGCTCCAGCCCGATCTGTTCAACGGTCCCGCGAGCATTGAGTTCGACCCCAGGGCCCTGCGGCAGGTGAGCGCCGGCTGCGACAGCGCCGGCTGAGGGGATTTGACAGTGTGATCGGCGACCGTGTAGGAGGGTTCAGGCCACCCGGCCCGGTCAGAACCCCTGCCGCAGAAAGATCCTCTTTCAGGCGATGCCGGGGCTAAGACGGCAACGATGGGCGATTAGCACAGCGGTAGCGCACTTCCTTCACACGGAAGGGGTCACTGGTTCGAATCCAGTATCGCCCATGTCTCCAATCCTGTTTTCCGACCGGTAACATCCCCCTGACGGAGCACTGGTCGCTCTCGGGACCGCTCGTCATACTGCTGGCTACGCAGCGCTTCAGGAGTCCCTGCCCTTGTCCAAATCTCCTGCCGCGACCCTGGCCGCAGAGGACGGGAGCGCGCCGATCCCGCAGCTCGTCCAACTGGGCGAACAGCTTGGCCAGGCCCGCCGAGACCAGGGCCTGAGCCTGGAGGAACTGGCCGACCGGCTGCGGCTGGGCAGCGAACAGCTGAAGGCCCTTGAGGCCGGCGACCACACCCACTTGCCGGAGGCGGTGTTCGTGGTGGCCCAGGCCAAGCGGGTGGCGGGCGCCCTGGGGATCGACGTGAGCCAGCAGATCAACGATCTGCAGAACAGCCGCCTGGTGGGCGGCAAGCGCCGCCCGGCGGCGATCTCGCCCCTGCAGCGACGACCTGCCAACGCCCCCGCCAGCCAGGGCCGCTCCCTCGGCTGGCTGTGGGGAGCCCTGCTCCTGCTGGGCGGCGGCGGCCTTGGGGTGGCCGCCCTGCAGGGGAAGGTGTTTGCCCCCCAGGCGTCCCAACCCCCATCAGCACCGGCCGCGACCACCAGCCCGGGCGTGGCTCCTGGCCAGGCCGTGGCCGCTGGGGCGCCGTCCCGGCCAGCAGCGGACGCGCTGGTGCTTCAGAGCAGCCAGCCCAGCTGGCTGGAGGTCCGCAATGGGGCCGGGGTCACCCTGTTCCGCGGCACGTTCACCGGCGAGAAGCGTTTCCCCATGGGAGAGGGCCTGAAGGTTCTGGCCGGCCGGCCCGACCTGGTGACGGCCACCGCCGGCAGGCAGGCCCCCCGCTCCCTGGGACGGATCGATCAGGTGGTGTGGCGCAGCTTCAGGGCGACGCCTGCTGCACCGTGAGCCTCAGGCCCGTGGCCTCCAGCACCAGGTCGGCGCAGGAGCGGAGACTCCATTCCTCCAGGCTCAGGTCCTGGGGGGAGTCACCCGGCTGCGGTGCCTGCGGCTGCAGGCTGATCGTGAAGCCCCTGGTCTGAGCGGTCCGCTCAGCGTCCGCCGACACGCTGATCGCCTCGATGCCGGGCGCGGGTCTGCGGTCGAGGGCGGCCGCCAGCCGCAGCAGCAGGGCCATCGTGAACACGGTGTGGCGGTGTTGCCCGGCCTCGATCAGCTGCCACGACTCATGGCGTTTCTTGGGCAGGCCGCGACGGTGGTATCGGGCGATCGCCGCCACCATCAGGTGCTCAGCCTCGGAGTAACCGAGCAGCTCCCCATGGCGGATCAGGTACCAGGTGTGCTTGTGGTAGGCGGCGATGTTGACGTGTTTGCCACAGGCATGGAGCTGGGCCGCCGCCCACAGCAGGGCCCGGCCTTCGCCGTTGTCATCGTGCAGCAGTCCCCGGGTCTGGTCGTAGAGGCTGAGGGCATGGCTGGCGACCCGGTCGGCCCGGCCCGTGTCCACCCCGTAGGTGCGGGCCAGGTGCAGCACGGTGCGGCGACGGATCGTGCTCTGGAAGCTGAAGCGATCGACGAGCAGGCCGTTGCGCAGCATCCAGTCGACGATCAGACCCTCCCGCAGGGCCCGCTCGCAGACCACCAGCTCCTGGAGCTGGAGGATCTCCATGGTGGTCTGGAGGATCAGGGCGCCGGGGACGATGATCTCGGCCCGGCGCTCGTTGATGGCGGTGAGGGCGCGGCGCTGCTCCGGCGTCATCGCCACCAGCCGCTCGACGATGCCATCGAGGCGGGCCCGGCCCAGGCGGTAGCCGTCGAGCTTCAGGGGGGGATTGGGATCCTGGGCGGAGGCCAGGGCGGCCATCGCCATGGCGGTGCCGCTGGTGGCCACCAGCACGGGTTTCTCCCCCGGCCGCAATTCCCGTTTCACCTCGGCCACCGCCGGATCCATCGCCCCCTGGATGTAGGCCTCAAGGAAGCCGCGGCGGGCCGGGGTGAGGGGGTCCTCCCGGCAGAACTCCCGCTGCAGGCGCACCGCGCCGATGCGGGTGCTGGTGAGGGCGCGGGCGTCGCGGCCGTCGGCGAGCACCAGCTCGGTGGAGCCGCCGCCGATGTCGAGGATGAAATAGGGCTGGTCGCCGAAGGAGAGACCCGACAGCACCCCCAGGTAGATCAGTCGGGCCTCCTCCGGTCCGCTCACCAGGTCGACCACCAGCCCCAGCTGGTCCTGGAGCCCCTGCAGGAACGAGCGACCGTTCGGGGCCTCCCGCACGGCGCTGGTGGCGGCGGTGACGATCTGCTCCACCCCGTGGCTGGTGGCCAGGTCACGGCAGTGGCGCAGGGTCAGGAAGGCACGCTCGATCGCCTCGGGTGTGAGGTCGCCGGAATCGGGATCCCGCTCCCCCAGCCGGGTGGTGGATTTTTCCGCCAGCACCACCGAGAAGCTGCGCAGGGCCGGATCGACCGCCGCGACCAGCAGGTGGATGGAATTGGTGCCGATGTCGATGGCCGCCACCCGCCGTTCCGCGGTACCGACGGTGTCGGGGATCGGGGGCATGGGGGTCGGCCCGGGCAGCGGCGGCGCCACTTTGCCACCGGCCGCCCCTTCGCCAGCGGACGGGAACGCCGTGGTCAGGAGTTGGATAGGGTGCCGGCAACCAACCGTTGCGAGCGGTGAACGTCCCGATGGCCCCAGGCCATGTCCAGGCCTGGCTCGAGCTGCTGCGCTGGCACAAGCCCAGCGGCCGGCTGATCCTGCTGATTCCAGCCGGCTGGGCCCTGTGGCTGGGGCCGGCCGTGCCGCCTGCTGCCCAGCTGGTGGGCTGGATCGTGCTGGGCGGCCTGGCGGTGAGCGGCGCCGGCTGCGTGGCCAACGACCTCTGGGACCGGCGCATCGATCCCCTGGTGGAACGCACCCGCCACCGGCCCCTGGCCGATGGCCGCCTCGGGGTGGGCACCGCGACCGTCCTGCTGCTCCTCTGCCTGGTGGTGGCCCTGGCGGCCCTGCTGGCCCTGCCTACCACCAGCCGGGTGCTGTGCGTGGGGCTCGCCCTGGCCACGTTGCCCCTGGTGCTGCTCTACCCCTCCGCCAAGCGCTGGTTCGCCTATCCCCAGCTGGTGCTGGCCCTGTGCTGGGGCTTCGCCGTGCTGATTCCCTGGGCGGCCGCCCAGGGGGGCCTGCAGGGCACCCTGGGCGGCTGGCCCCTGCTGCTCACCTGGGTGGCGGCGGTGAGCTGGACCTTCGGCTTCGACACCGTCTACGCCATGAGCGACCGGGAGGACGATCGGCGCCTCGGGGTGCGCAGCAGCGCCCTGAGCCTGGGGACCCAGGCGCCCCTGGCGGTGGCCCTCTGCTACGGGCTCACCTGCGCGGCCCTGGCCGTGGCGGTGCTGCTGCAGGGGCGGGCCGGGCTGCCGTTCTGGCTGCCCTGGGCCGCCGCCGCCCTGGCCATGCAGCAGCAGGCGGCCCGGCTGCGCCGCCCCGACCTGCCCCGCAGCGCCTATGGCCGGCACTTCGCCGCCCAGGTGTGGCTTGGAGGGCTGCTGCTGCTGGCCGTGATCCTCTCCACCAGCACCTGATCCGCCATGAACGCCGGACCGCCGCCCCTGCAACCCCCGGCGCTGCGTCCGGGCGACCGGGTGCGGCTGGTGGCCGCCAGCTCCGCCCTTCCCGATCTGGAACGGCTGCAGGCCGGCCTGGCGGTGCTTGCCAGCTGGGGCCTGGAGCTGGATGACGATCCCACCCGGCTGCCGGTGCGCCGCTGGGGCTACCTGGCGGGCAGGGACGCCGAGCGGGCCGGCGACCTGCTCCCGGATGCCGGTCCGGGGCCGGTGGCGGCCCTGCTGGCCTGCGTGCGGGGGGGCTGGGGGTCGGCCCGGCTGCTGGAGCAGCCCCTGGAGGCGGCAGGCGGCTGGCTGCTGGGGTTCTCTGATGTCACCTCCCTGCTGTGGCACCGGCTGGCGATGGGTCAGGGGGGCGCCATCCACGGCCCCCTGCTCACCACCCTGGCGGCCGAGCCGGCCTGGAGCCGGGAGCGGCTGCGGGCGCTGCTGTTCGGCGAGCCCCTGGCGGACCTCGAGGGGGAGCCCTGGGTGGGCGGCCAGGTGGAGGGTCCGCTCCTGGCCGCCAACCTCACCGTGGCGACCCACCTGCTGGGCACGCCGCACCTGCCGGATCTGGACGGGGCGATCCTGATCCTGGAAGACGTGGGGGAAGCGCCCTACCGCCTGGAGCGGATGCTCACCCACTGGCGCCTCTGCGGCGCCCTGCAACGCCTGGGGGGCATCGGCTTCGGGAGCTTCGTTGGCTGCGACGACCCCCGGGATGACGACGACGACACGCCCCGGTTCAGCCTGGAGCAGGTGATCAGGGAGCGCACGGCCGATCTGGGCATCCCGGTGCTGGCCGGCCTGCCGGTGGGCCATGGCGACGTCAATGCCGCCTTGCCCCTGGGGGTGCGGGCCCGACTCGACGCTGACCGGGGCCGCCTGAGCGTGATCGCTGCGGGGCCTGGGTCCTTCAGTCGCCGGTGAGCCTCTCCTCGTCGATGGCGGTTCGGCCCACCAGCCGGCCATCCTTCAACAGCTGACTCAGCCGCCAGCGGCGGCGGCCGTCGGGGCTGCAGCTGATGATCTCGTGGATGTCGGGATCGCCCGGATCCCGGGCGTGCATCACCAGCAGGCTGCCGGCGGCCGGCTGCTCGCCTGGCAGGTCCATCGCCCAGCCCTGGAAGCGGTCGCTGGCGAACCACACCCGGCCGGAATGGATCGCGCCCTGGGCTTCGAGGCGGCGCAGCGGGGCGTCCTCGGTGCCATGGAGGTTGCTCTGGTGGTAGCGCCAGAGGCCTCCCTCCTGGAACACCCGGATGGTGATCGTGCTTGGGAAAGTCTCGAGCAGCCCGCCGCCGGCGTCATAGCGCCGGAAGGTGCCCCGCCACACGCCCTGTTGCCGCACCAGGGAGGGCAGATCGTCCCCGATGGGACCCTCCACCCGATCGAACAGCAGCCAGCTGAAGCCGTCGACCTCTCCCCGCACCGAGCCATCGGCCAGCCGCAGGCTGCGGTCCCGGTACCAGAGCTGGTCGGGATGGAGGAGCATCTCGAACTCGGCGCAGACCTCACCGTCCTGGGGATGGCGGTAGCGGCAGGCCCCGGGATCCATGCGGGCGCGGAAGCGGTCGAAGGCCAGCTCCGCCTCAAAAAACAGATCGCAGCCCGGATGGCGATCGAAGGCCTCCGGCCCCAGGGTCTGCACCTGGGCGGCCGCCAGCGCCGGGCGGTCGTAGGTGGGCCCCCCGCGGAAGAACAGCTGCTCGGCCCTGACGCTGCCGCGCTGCGGATCCAGCCCGAGCACCACCACCCGCTGGCGGTGGGCCAGCTGGGGGGCGCTGGCGCGGAACTCCTGGAAGTAGAGCACCACCGCCCCCAGCTGGGGCGCCTGCAGCCGCTCCACCTCCATGGTGCGCCGTTCCCGGGTGAGCTCGGGCGCCACCGGACCGCCCCTGGCCACATGGGCGGCCACCTGGCGCCGGTTATGGAAGGAGCCCTGCCAGCGGGCGGCGATCGTTTCGAGCTGGGTGGTGCTGTCCATCGGCGACCTCAGGCGCCGCGGGCCGCCAGCACCGCGCTGGCGATGGTGAGATCGAAGCGGGTGGTGAGCTTGATGTTCGATGGCGGCGCCTCCAGCACCCGCACCGGCAGCCCCAGCCGCTCGTAGAGCGCCGCATCGTCGGTGACGCTCCAGCCCTCACGCTCGGCCCGCCCGTGGGCCTCCCGAAGCTGGGCCACCCCGAAGCCCTGGGGCGTCTGGGCGGCCCAGAGGCCGCTGCGTTCGGGGGTGGCGGTGATCAGGCCCCGGCCATCCACCTGCTTGATGGTGTCGGTGACGGGGGTGGCCGCGATGATGCCGGCCCCTTCGGCCATGGCCTGGGTCAGGGCCGTGGCACAACGCTCCAGCAGCTCCGGTTCCGCCAGGCAGCGGGCGCCGTCATGGATCAGCACCGCCTCGGCATCGGCCGGCAAGGCCTCCAGGCCACGGCGCACCGAGTCCTGGCGGGTGTCGCCGCCGACGATCCAGGCCACCGGTTCGGCTAGGGAGCGGCGTGGCTCGGCCGCGGCCAGGATCGTCCCGATCGCCGCCTCGTCCTCGGGGCGGCCCATCACCCCGATCCAGCGGATCGCCCCGCAGGCCAGGGCGGCATCGAGGGTCCAGGCCAGGACGGGGCGGCCGGCCAGGGGCAGCAGCAGCTTGTTGGTGACGGCGCCCATGCGGCGCCCGCTGCCGGCGGCGGCGATCAGCAAATGCACAAGCGATGGGCCGCCCGGGCGGAACACTGGAATCCCCTCCATACAATCAGGCCGCCAGGCCCGCCCGACCCAACGCCCGATGCGCGCACTGTTTCTGATCCCAGGCGATGGCGCCAGCCAGTTGCAGGCGCTTCCCGCCGTGGCGGCCACCGCCGAGCAACTCCAGTTCCAGATTCAGGTGGCCTGCCACCCCTCGCTGGCCGGCCTCTGGAAGCTGCTGCCGGCGGTGGAGAAGGTCATTCCCTTCAACTTCGGCGACGCCACCCTGGCCGATTGGGCCAACCTGCTGGGATGCGTGCGGGAGCCCGACTTTCAGGCCTGCATCAACCTGGCCAGCGGTCGCCAGGTGGATCTGATGCTCTCGATGAGTCACATCCCCAACCGCATGGCCGCCGGGGGCTTCTCCGCCACCGAGACCGTCCAGGTGCCCCAGAACATCTGGCCCGCCCAGGCCCTGGAGGCCTACCTGCGGCCGATCGGGGTGAGCCTCGATGCCGCCGCCTTCCGCCTCAGCCTGTCGAAGGGCGCCCTCGACGAAGCGCTGACCGCGTTGCCGGCCGGCGACGGTCCGATGCTGCTGCTGGCCCCCTGCGGCGGCCCGGACGACTGGCAGGCCGCGGCCTGGCAGGAGCTGCCCGGCCACATCGCCGCCACCCTGCCCGGCCTGCGCTCCCTGCAGGTGCCGCCAGCCTCTTCAGCCCACCTGAGCGCCCGGGCCGCCCTGGTGGCCGCCAGCGACGTGGTGCTGGCCAGCGATGCGCTGACCATCGAACTGGCCCTGCTCAGCGGCACCCCGGTGGTGGCCCTGGGTCGCAGCAGCGACAGCCTTCCGACCCGCAGCGGAGTACAAGGGCTTGGTTCCCCCGGCCACCTGCGTGACCTCTCCTCCAGCGACGTGCTCAAGGCCCTCGGCCTGGTCTGAGCGGCGCCCATGAGTCGCCTGTGGTTCTCCCGCAGGAAGCGCCCCCCCTCGGCCAGGTCCCGCCGTCCCTGGGTCACCCCCATGATCGCCCTGATCGTGGTGGTCAACGCCAGCGCGATCGGCTACCGGATCACCGAAGGCTGGAACTGGGGCGATTGCTACTGGATGGTGGCGATCACCATCGCCACGATCGGCTATGGCGAGGTCCACCCCCTTTCCACCGCAGGGCGGATCATCACCGTGTTCTCCATCGGCGGAGGGCTCGTGGTGGTCCAGCTCACCGTCCAGAGCCTGGTGGGCCTCTCCGAAACCGGCTACTTCCGGCGCCTGCGGGAGCGCCGATTCCGCACCTGGGTCCAAAGCATGAACAACCACGTGATTCTCTGCGGCTATGGCCGCATCGGCAAGGAGATCGCCGATCAGCTGATCCGGGAGCAGGTCCCGCTGCTGGTGGTGGAGATGGACGCCGGCTGCCGCGATGAGGCGGAGGAGCGGGGTCTGCCGGTGCTGTTAGCCGACGCCACCCTTGATGAGACCCTGCTGGAGGCGGGCATCCATCAGTGCCGCAGCCTGGTGGCGGCCCTGCCCAACAACGCGGCCAACCTCTACGTGGTGCTGAGCGCCCGGGGGTTGGCCCCCCGCTGCCGCCTGATCGCCCGCTCCGACAGCGCCGAGGCGGGACGCAAGCTGCGCCTGGCCGGGGCCGACCAGGTGGTGAGCCCCTACGTGGCGGGGGGCCGGGTGATGGCCGCCACGGCCCTGCGGCCGCTGGCCGTCGACTTCATGGAGCTGCTGGCCGGCTCCGACTGCGAGGTGGAGGAATTCCAGCTCAGCGACGACCCCTCCCGGCTGGGGGAGCTGCTGGGCCGCAGCCTGGCGGAGATCCAGTTCGGCCGCCGCAGCGGCGCCCAGGTGCTGGCCATCCGCACCCCGGCGCCGGCGGTGGTCAATCCCTACTCCTACCGGGGCACCACCTACGGCACCCCGGAGGCCACCCTGGTCACCAACCCCGGCGGCGACATCCGGCTGGAAGCCGGCCAGCTGCTGGTGGTGATGGGCAGCAAGGAGCAGCTGCAGCGCTTCGCTGAGGTGCTCGGCCCGGCCCTGGAGAGTTCCGACCAGATGGCGGAGTGAGGCGATCGGGCCGGGACACCGCCAGGCATACGATCGCCACACCCTGCTTCCGCCCCCATGTCCAGCGCCGCTCCCCTCTCCGGTCAGGTCGCCCTGGTGACCGGTGCCAGCCGGGGGATCGGCCGGGCCATCGCCGAGTCCCTGGCGCTGGCCGGAGCCACGGTGGTGGTGAACTACGCCCGCTCCCCCGAAGCCGCCGAAGGGCTGGTGGCCTCGATCACGGCGGCCGGCGGCCAGGCCTGGAGCCACCAGGCGGATGTGGCCGACGAGCAGGCCGTGGAGGCCATGGTGAAGGCGGTGCTGGAGAAGGAAGGGCGCCTCGATGTGCTGGTCAACAACGCCGGCATCACCCGTGACGGCCTGCTGATGCGGATGAAGACCGCCGACTGGCAAAGCGTGATCGACCTCAACCTGACCGGGGTGTTCCTCTGCACCCGCGCCGTCAGCCGCAGCATGCTCAAGGCCCGCAGCGGCCGCATCATCAACATCACCTCGGTGGTGGCCCTGATGGGTAACCCGGGCCAGGCCAACTACAGCGCCGCCAAGGCCGGTGTCATCGGCCTCACCCGCAGCAGCGCCGCCGAATTCGCCAGCCGCGGCATCACGGTGAACGCGGTGGCCCCCGGCTTCATCGACAGCGACATGACCAAGGATCTCGACAAGGAGCCGATCCTGGCGGCCATCCCCCTCGGCCGCATGGGCCAGCCGGAGGAAGTCGCCGGTGCGGTGCGTTTCCTGGCGGCCGATCCGGCGGCGGCCTACATCACCGGCCAGGTGCTGCAGGTGGACGGCGGCATGGTGATGCGCTGATCAGGATTCGGGTGCCAGGGGCTGGCCGAGGTCTTCCCGCAGCTTGCGGATGCGCTGCAGCAGGCGCAGGCGCCGGCTGCGGGCCGTGAGGGTGAGGAACAGCCGGATCGGCACATAGACCAGGGCCATCAGCAGGCCGAGGGCGGCGATCAGCAGAAACACCATGCCGTCGGCGGTGGTGCTGGGTACCAGGGCCGACTCGGTGGCCGCGCTGTCGAGGGTCTGCTGCAGCAGGTCTTCCATGGTGTGAAGGTACCTCCTGCGACGGGGGGCTGCAGCCGACCCTGAACGGGACATTCGGCTTTCCCCACCGATGGGCGGATGCCACCGGCGGGGTCGCCGTGGGACGCTGCGACAGCTGCTCCTACCAACCCGTCGATGGCCAAACTGATCCAGTTCGCCGATGCTTCCCGCGACTCCCTGGAACGGGGCGTCAATGCCCTGGTCGATGCGGTGAAGGTCACCATCGGGCCGAAGGGTCGCAACGTGGTGCTGGAGAAGAAGTTCGGCGCCCCCGACATCGTCAATGACGGCGTCACCATCGCCAAGGAGATCGAGCTGGAGGATCCCTTCGAGAACCTGGGCGCCAAACTGATCCAGCAGGTGGCCTCAAAAACCAAGGACACCGCCGGTGACGGCACCACCACCGCGGCCGTCCTGGCCCAGTCCCTGGTGCATGAGGGCCTGCGCAATGTGGCCGCCGGTGCCAGCCCCGTCGCCCTCCGGCGCGGCATGGAGCAGGCCACCGCCCTGGTGGTGGCCGGTATCGCCGAGCGCTCCCGCGCCGTGGCGGGCGATGCCATCCGCCAGGTGGCCACGGTGAGCGCCGGCAACGACGAGGAAATTGGTCGCATGATCGCCGAGGCGGTGGAGCGGGTGAGCGCCGATGGCGTGATCACCGTGGAGGAATCCAAATCCCTGGCCACCGAACTGGAGGTGACAGAAGGCATGGCCTTCGATCGCGGCTATTCCTCCCCCTATTTCGTCACCGACCAGGACCGGCGCGAATGCGCCTTCGACAATCCCCTGCTGCTGATCACCGATCGCAAGATCAGCACTGTGGTCGACCTCGTGCCAGTGCTCGAGGCCGTCTCCAAGAGCGGCCGGCCCCTGGTGATCCTGGCCGAGGAGGTGGAGGGCGAGGCCCTGGCCACGCTGGTGGTGAACAAGACCCGGGGCGTGCTCCAGGTGGCCGCGGTGCGGGCGCCGGGCTTCGGTGACCGCCGCAAGGCCATGCTCGAGGACATCGCCATCCTCACCGGCGCCACGGTGATCAGCGAGGACCGGGCCATGACGCTGGACAAGGCCACCCTGGCCGACCTCGGCCATGCCCACCGCATCACGATCAGCAAGGACGAAACCACGATCGTGGCGGCCGACGACCAGCGCTCCGCGGTGAGCGATCGGGTGGCCGCGATCAAACGGGAGCTGGAGGCCACCGATTCCGACTACGACCGCGAGAAGCTCAACGAGCGCATCGCCAAGCTGGCCGGCGGCGTGGCGGTAATCAAGGTGGGCGCCCCCACCGAAACCGAACTCCGCAACCGCAAGCTGCGCATCGAGGATGCCCTCAATGCCACCAGGGCGGCGATCGATGAGGGCATCGTCGGCGGCGGCGGCAGCACCCTGGTCGCGCTCAGCGAGGAACTGGGAGCCCTGGCCAGCCGCTGCGACGGCGACATCCGCACCGGGGTGGAGATCGTGCAGCGGGCCCTGGCGGCGCCGGCCCGCCAGATCGCCACCAACGCGGGCGCCAATGGCGATGTGGTGGTGCAGCAGATGCTCAGCCAGGGCAAGGGCTACAACGCCCTGACCGATACCTACGAAGATCTGCTGGCCGCAGGCATCCTGGACGCCGCCAAGGTGGTGCGGCTCGCCCTGCAGGATGCGGTTTCGATCGCCTCGCTGCTGATCACCACCGAAGCCGTGATCGCTGACAAGCCGGAGCCCGCCGCTCCCCCCGCCGGCGATGGCGGCATGGGTGGCATGGGTGGCATGGGTGGCATGGGTGGCATGGGCATGCCCGGCATGATGTGAGGCCGGGTGAGCCGACGCTCAGCCGGCCATGGCCCGCACGTAGGCGGCCACCTGCAGATCCACCCCGGTGATCGCCGTTCCCACCACGACGGCATCGGCACCACGGTTCAGGGCACGGGACGCCTCCTGGCTGGAGGCAATCCCGCCTTCGCAGATCAGCGCCACCGCCTCGGGGAGGTCGCGCCGCAACGGCCCCAGCAGGTCCCAGGCCGGAGGTTGCAGCGAGGCGGTGGCCTCGGTGTAGCCATAGAGGGTGGTGCCGACCCATTGGCAACCCAGGGCCGCCGCCCGCAGACCGTTCGCCGCGCTGTCCACATCCGCCATCAGCGGAGCGCCCAGATCCGTGCGGGTGCGCCTGATCAGGTCCTCCAGCGCCTGGCCATCGGGGCGTGGACGCTCGGTGGCATCGATGGCCACCACATCAGCTCCAGCCGCCCAGACGGCACGGATCTCCTCCCAGCCGGGGGTGATGTACACGGCGCTGTCCGGGAATGGGCGCTTCCAGAGCCCCACGATCAGGGCCCCGGGGCAGCGGCGGCGCACCGCGCCGATGTGCTCTGGACTCTCGAGCCGCACCCCGGCGGCCCCCTGGCGCAGGCTGGCCTCCGCCATCGCGGCGATCACGGCCGGATCGCGCATGGGCGAACCCTCCGGTGCCTGCACCGACACGATCAGGCGGCCGTTCAGGGCGGCGCGTTCAGGCAGGGGACGGGACGACAGCATGGACGGCTGCAAAAGGGATGATCAGCTGGCGCGGCGATGCTGGGGAGCGCCGGAGAGCCAGGAGCGCAACCCGGCCAGGGTGGAGGGCGCCGGGGCCGGGGGTGTGCCCGGGGGAAGGACGCTGAGGCGGGAGGCCTCGGGCAGGGACCTCGCCGCCAATACGGGCTCGGGGACCAGCGCGACAGGCACCGGCGGCGTCGAGAAGGCCGCTTCCAGGGCCGCAAAGGCATCGTCCACGCCAGCAGCCATGGGCTTGAGGTGATCCGACCCAGGGGCGGTGGGGGCAACGGCCGGTCCCTCCAGGTGTTGGCGGAGCCACTCGCCGGCCTCGCTGCCCTGCTGGGCGATCAGGGGGCCGGTGCGGAACTGCTCAAGGGAACCCACCCCGTGGCGGTGGGCCCACTGGCGGATCAGACGGGCCGTGGCGGTGGCATCCCTGCGGTGGACGGCCTCAAGCAGCAGGTTGGAGAGCTCGGGCCGGGAGGGGGGCAGGGACACGGGGCGGGGCGTCAGGTGAGCTTGCGATCCAGCATCGGGCGGATCAGCAGGAACAGACCGGCGGCCAGGCCCGCCAGGATGGCCAGGCAGGTGAGGGCCGAGAGGGATCCGTAGGGAGCCACCAGCACCACGTCGGTGAGGTGGAAGGATCCCGCGTAGGCAGCGCGGATCGGTTCAATCGCGAAGGTAAGGGGATTCAGGGCCGCCAGCCAGCCCAGCCAGGGGGGCATGAAGGAAATCGGCGCCAGGGCGGTGCTGGCGAACAGAAGCGGCAGGTTGGCCACGAAGATCACCGCGATCAGCTCGATGTGGCCCGGCAGGGCGAAGGCCAGGCCGAGGCTGAGGGCGGTGACGGCGAAGACCAGCAGCAGCAGGGTGACCAGCACCAGCAGCAACCCCGCCCCTCCGGGCCAGCCGTAGCCCAGCAGGGCCGCCGTGCCCATGATCGCCAGGCTCTGCACCAGGCTCAGGCTGGTGATGTAGAGCACCGAGGCGAAGACGATCGAACTGCGGGAGCGCAGCGGCGCCACCAGCAGCCGGTTGAGGAAGCCGAACTCCCGGTCGAACATCACCGGCAGACCGGCATTGAGAGCGGCACTGAAGGCCGTGAACACGATCACCCCGGCCCCCAGGAAGCGGCCGTAGCTGATGCCCCCGGGCAGCAGACCCTCCGGGGCATTGGCGAACAGGGCCCCGAACAGGACCAGCCAGATCAATGGCTGCAGCACCCCCGCCACGAGGGTGGATGGACGGCGGGCCAGCTGAACAAACAGACGCCGGGTGAGGGCGAGGGTCTCCTGGGAGATCTCGGCGAAGGCCGAGGGCTCCGTGCTGGCGGAGGGGACGGGGGCGAGGGAAGGGCTGGCGCTGGTCATGGGGAATCAGGGAATCGGGTCGTCATCGCATCGACTGCTTGCGTTCCTCCTTGAGGTCCCGGCGACCCGCCACGGAGAGTTCCGCGTCGCTCAGGGTGCGGCCGGTGGCCTGAAGGTAGACATCATCGAGGCTGGGGCGGCTCTGGGCCAGGGCGAACACCGGCAGCTGGGCCTCGGCCAGCTGCTGCCGCAGGGTCTCCACCACGCCGCTGTCCTCCACCACCAGGTTGAGGGAATAGCCCTGGGCCCGGTTGACCACCACCTGGCGGACGCCGCGGCAGGCCGCGAGGAGATCCCGCACCCGGGACGCCTCCTGCTCATCGCTGAATTCCCGCACCCGCAGCGTCACCCGGTCGCCGCCAAGGGCGCCCTTGAGGGCGGCGGGCGTGCCTTCAGCGATCACCCGGCCGCCGTCAATGATGGCCAGGCGGTCGGCCAGGGCATCCACCTCCTCGAGGTAATGGCTGCTGAGCAGCACCGTGGTGCCCTGGTCGCGCAGTTGCTGCAGCACCTGCCAGATGGTGGCGCGGCTTTCGATGTCAAGGCCCACGGTGGGTTCATCCAGCACCAGCACCCGGGGCCGGTGCAGCAGCCCGGCGGCCAGGTCGAGGCGCCGGCGCATGCCGCCGGAGTAGCTGCCACAGCGGCGGTCGATCCAGGCCTCCATGGCGAGGAGCTCGATCAGCTCGGCGGTGCGGGCCAGGCGGTCGGCAGCTCCCATGTGATGGAGATCCGCCTGGAGGTGGAGCAGCTCCCTGCCGCTGAGGATCTTGTCGATCGCCACATCCTGGGCGACATAGCCGAGCAGGCGCCGGACCGCGCGGGGTTCGGCCAGGGCATCCACCCCGGCCACCTGGACCTGACCGGCATCGGGAGCCAGCAGGGTGCAGAGAATGCGCAGGGCCGTGGTCTTGCCGGCGCCGTTGGGGCCGAGCAGTCCGTAGAGGGAGCCCGCCGGCACACTCAGGGAGAGGTCGTCCAGGGCCTGCACCGGCTCAACCTTGCGGCCGCCGAAACGCTTGCTGAGGTGCTGGAGCTCGATCAAGCCGGGATCAATCGCGAAGGGCCGGAAGCCTGGTCAATCTAGGCAGCAGCCGTGGGGGTCAAGTGGAACGCGGCGGCCACCAGGGCGCCCGGAGCGCCGGCGGTGGCCAGGGGGGTGCGCGCCAGCACCAGCAGCAAACAGATGCCGAAGAGGTAGAAAATCGACCAGCGGAACATGCTGCGGGCCCGGCGGGGATCGCCGGGGTCCTCAAGCAGGCTGGCGCTGAGCTGCAGCAGCCTGGCATTGAAGGGAAGCACCAGCAGGCCGTAGAGCCAGCCGCCGCTGGGCAGGGCAACCACGCCGGCCAGACTCATGGCCACAGTCACCCAGCTATAGCGGCGGATCGCCTCGGCCGTGACCTCCAGGCCCTTCACCACCGGCAGCATCGGGATGCCCACAGAGCGGTAATCCTCATACAGGAGCAGCGCCAGGGCCCAGAAATGGGCGGGGGTCCACACCATCACCAGAGTGAACAGCCACCAGCTGCTCCAGCCCAGGTGGCCGGTGGCGGCAGCCGCCCCCACCAGGGGGGGAATGGCTCCGGCGATGCCGCCGATGACGATGTTCTGGGTGGTGCGGGGTTTGAGCAGGGCCGTGTAGAGCAGCACGTAACTGCACAGCCCCAGCAGGGCCAGGGAGGCGGCCAGGGCGTTCACCCCCAGGACAAGCACCAGCACCGAGGCGACCGTGAGACCGACGGCCAGGGCAAAGGCCTGCCGCTGGGCCAGCCGGCCCGACGGCAGCGCCCGGCGACTGGTCCGCTGCATGCGGCCGTCGAGTTCCTGCTCCCAGAGGCAGTTGAGGACACCGGCCGCCGCCGAGGCCATCGAGCCACCCACCAGGGTGCAGACCAGCCGCAGCGGATCCAGCGGCCAGGCGGCGGTGAGGGCCATGCCGCCCACCGTGGTCGCCAGCAGCAGCGGGATCAGCCGCGGCTTGGCCACCTCAAGCAAGGCCGGCAACTTCACCGAAGGTCGGATCGCGGCCGGCGGAGGGGACGCGGCGATGGCCGACACGGCGCTGACACTAACCATGGGCCACCTCAAGACGGGAAGGAACGGAAGGGGGTTGAAACGACAATCCCCAGAGGCCACCGAGCACTCCCACCAGCAGGGCGGCGGTGAGCTGGTGGGCCACGGTGACGGCGGGGACGGCCAGCTGGAGCCGCAGGGTGAAGACCCCGAGGGCCACCTGGACCGCCACCAGCGCGGCGGCGGCCAGGGCCAGGCCCTGGAGCCGCCGATGGCCGGACGGCAGGGCCAGGGAGCTGGCGGCCAGCAGCAGCACCGCGAAGGCCGCCGGATAGGCCCCCTGGCGGTGCAGCAGCAGCCAGCGGCAACCCTCGCCGGCCTGGACACAGAGATCGGCGGCCCAGCGGCTGGCCATGGCACCACCCAGCAGGCACTGGGTGCCGACGAGCAGGGCCGCCAGAACGGCCAAGGGGGCCCACCAGCGCGGCAGATCGCCGGCAGCCTCCGGTTCAGGAGGCTCCAGGCCCTGGTGCATGGCGCTCAGCAGCAGCACCAGGCTGAGGGCGGTGGCCAGGTGCAGGGTGACGGTGGGGGCAGCCAGCTGGCTGAGCACCGTGAGGGCCCCGAGTCCGCCTTGCACTGCCACCATCGCCAGGGCCAGACCGGAGCTCCAGGGCAGCCATCCCGGGAAGCGGGCCCGGAACCGCAGGCTGAGGGCGAAGAGGAGCAGGAGGGCGACCCCCACCAGGAAGGCGTCGAGGCGGTGGAACCACTCCAGGAACACCTGAAGGTTCCACTGGCGGCCCGGCCAGAGCACGCCATAACACAGGGGCCAGTCCGGGCAGGCCAGGCCCGCCTCCATCACCCGGGTGGCACCGCCGATGGCCACAAGGGCCACCAGGGCGACCACGAGGTGGGCGGTGAGCAGGGGCACCAGGCGAACGACCCAACCGGCCCCGCTGGTGGACCGAGGACGGGGTAGGGGTTGCGCGGAGGGCGCCACGGCCATGAATCAGGTGCTCTCTGAGAACCCAAGTTAGCGGTGATCGAAAGATGTGCGAATCAGCACATCGTGCGAAATGAATGTGAAATTTCTCCGAAATTGCTTTGCTGGCAACATCGAACACACGGCGCCGTGCTCGGGCTTGCCTTATCGAACGCACCTTCGCCGGGGATGGACCGGCACTGGGACCGACCCCTGACCGACAGGCCAGGGGGGGGGCTCCGGTGATGCCGGGTCAGCGACTCGGAGGCTGGTGCCCCCCCCGATTGGAACGGGACGGCGGTAAGGCCCTTCCTGTGCCGGGCCTGCTGTGGAAGCGGCCCAGGATCAGGGCAATGAGGATGGCGATGTAGAGCTGGCCGGAAATGGTGATCACCACCGTGATCACTTGCCCGGTCACGTCGCTGCTGCGCAGCACCGCCGATCCCACGGTGGTCAGGATCATGAACGAGGCGGCCATCAGCGCCGGCGCCATCGCCACGGCGTCAACGTTGCGATCCTGAAGCACCGGCAGGGCAGCAAGGTCGAAGGCGCCCGGATGCAGGACCCACAGGGCCACCAGCATCACCCCACCGGCGATGCCGACCAGGAGATAGCCGGAGGTGGCCCCCATCACCACGGCGAGCGTCACGAAGGGCTCCCGCACCAGGGTCTTCACCTTGCGCATCACGGCCAGCAGAAAGAACAGCAGCCAGGCGATCACATGCGGCACCGTGATGAGGCGCCCCAGCGGTGGATCGAAGGCCAGGGCCAGATGCCACACCCCCTCCAGGGCGAGCGCCAGGCCACCGAAGCCGTACACCAATGGCCGGGTGCTGATCAGGGGTGAGTACCGCGTCACCGTGGTGATCAACACCACCGCCAGGCTGGTCAGTAGCAGGGAGAGCAGCCAGACCTGCGACTGACAGAACGGCAGCGCCAGGATCAGCAGGACCTCGGTGGCGAGGGTGAGGATGTAGCCGCGATGGCGGTGGCGGAGCCTCTGGATCTGCTCATGGGTGAAGGGCATGGCGGCTCCGCTCAAGGGCGGCTCGGGGTGTGAGGCACCTCGCAATCAAAGGATCCCGGCAACCGATCGCCCACAGCTGGGCGAGGGTGCGGATCATGGTTGCCGTGGCTTCAGCCGCTGCCCAGGGCTGAAGGCGGAATGACGCCACAGGAACGCTGGTGGCACGGACGGGGGCCAACGGCGCCGGCAGGGCAGCGGGGGAGGTGCCCATGGACGGGGGCTTTGGCGGTGGCCTTGAGGGGCAAGGAAGTTTGGAGGCATTGAAAGATGTGCGAATCAGCACATCGCGCGAACTGAATGTGAAATTTCTCCGAAATTGCTTTTCTGGCTACAACAAACGCACGGCCCGCGAACGGCCTTCCATAAGCTGTTGAGGCCAGGGCCCTCCCACCCTCCCGACAGCCGTCCCGCAGCCGCCGCCGTGCCGATTCCCTCCTCCCTGGTCACCCTCCTGGTGGGCATGGCTCTCGTCCTGTCCGGCCTCTGGGTGGGCTACAACGTCAACCTCCTGCCCCTCGACGCCAGCGTCAACGCACCTGTCTACGACTCGTTGTTCCGGGTGCTGTTCAGCATCGGCACGATCCTGTTCCTGGGCATCGTGGGTCTGGTGGTGTTCAGCCTGGTACGGTTCCGCCGGCGGGCCGGCGACCACACCGACGGGCTGGCCATCGAGGGGAACCTGCTGCTGGAGATCGTCTGGACGGCGATCCCCGCCATCGTGGTGCTGTTCGTGGGCATCTACAGCTACGACATCTACGAGCGGATGGGTGGCATGAGCAGCCTCAACGACCATTCCGCCATGCACCGGATGCCAGCGATGGAAACCATGGAGGCCTCCGTCAGCACGGCCGGTGCTGGAGCTGACCCCATGGCAGGCACCGCTCTGAAGGCCCCCCGCGTCTGGGGGGGCATCGGCACCGGTGGCGGCGAAACCAATGTCCTGCCGGTGGAGGTGACGGCCATGCAATTCGCGTTCATCTTCCACTACCCGGAAGGGGACATCACCAGCGGCGAGCTGCACGTGCCCAATGGCCGGCCGGTGGAGCTGCGCATGAAGGCCAACGACGTGATCCACGCCTTCTGGGTACCCCAGTTCCGGCTCAAGCAGGACGTGATCCCCGGCCAGCCCACCGTGCTCACCTTCACCCCCACCAAGGCGGGCAGTTACCCGATCATCTGCGCCGAACTCTGTGGTCCGTACCACGGCGGCATGCGCTCCACCGTGGTGGTGCACGAGCCGGATGCCTACGACGCCTGGCTGCGGAAGAACAGTCCCGTGACGGCCACGGTCGCCAGCGCCCCGAGCACCCCCACCGCCTGATCGTCTGCTCACCTGCTTTCTTCCCCCGCCCGATCCTTCCAGACTCGATGACCGTCGCTTCCCCCAACGACTTCCAGGACAGCCTCCAGCCCCAGGGCTGGCTGCGCTACTTCAGCTTCAGCCTCGACCACAAGGTGATCGGCATCCAATATCTGGTGACCGGCTTCATTTTCTATTTCATCGGTGGTGCCCTGGCCGGGGTGATCCGGGCCGAGCTGGCCAGCCCGATCTCCGATTTTGTCAGCCGCGAAACCTACAACGAAGTTCTCACGCTGCACGGCACCGTGATGATCTTCCTGTGGATCGTGCCTGTGGTGAATGGTGGTTTCGGCAATTACCTGATTCCCTTCTATGTGGGTGCCAGGGACATGGCCTTCCCCAGGCTGAACGCTGTGGCCTTCTGGATGATTCCACCGGCCGGGATTCTGCTGATCGGCAGCTATTTCATCACCGGAGCCGCCCAGTCCGGCTGGACCGCCTACCCACCCCTTAGCATCACCACCCCGGCCCTGGGGCAGGTGGTCTGGATCGTGAGCGTGCTGCTGCTGGGGGGCAGCTCCATCTTCGGTGGCATCAACTTCATCGCCACCGTGCTCAAGCTGCGGCGACCGGGGCTGAAGCTGATGCAGCTGCCGATGTACTGCTGGGCGATGCTCGGCACCAGTATCCTGGTGGTGCTATCCACCCCCGTGCTGGCCGGCACCCTGCTGCTGCTCAGCTTCGACATCGTCGCCCACACGGGCTTCTTCAACCCGGCCCTGGGCGGCAACGTGGTGGTCTACCAGCACCTCTTCTGGTTCTATTCCCACCCGGCGGTGTACATCATGGTGCTGCCGGCCTTCGGCCTGGTGAGCGAAATTCTGCCCATCCACGCCCGCAAGCCCCTGTTCGGCTACACCACGATGGTGTACTCAATCATGGCCATCGTTGTGCTGGGTCTGGTGGTCTGGGCCCACCATATGTTCACCAGCGGCACGCCCCCCTGGATGCGCCTGTTCTTCACGATCGCCACCTCGTTCATCGCCGTGCCGACCGGCATCAAGTTCTTCAACTGGCTGGCCACCCTCTGGGGTGGGAAGCTGGCCCTGAACAGCGCCATGCTGTTTTCCTGCGCCTTCATCGTCAATTTCGTGTTCGGTGGGATCACCGGCGTGGCCCTGGCCCAGGTTCCCTTCGACATCCACGTGCATGACACCTATTTCGTGGTTGGTCACTTCCACTACATCGTCTATGGCGGCACGGTGTTCGTGATCTTCGCCTCCATTTATCACTGGTATCCGAAGTTCACCGGCCGGATGCTGAATGAGGATCTGGGCCGCCTGCATTTTCTGCTCACCTTCGTGGGCTTCAACCTCTGCTTCGCCCCCCAGCACTGGCTCGGTCTGAACGGCATGCCCCGCCGGGTGGCTGAATACGACCCCAGCTTCACCACCCTCAACCAGATCAGCAGTGTGGGGGCCCTGCTGATGGCCATCAGCAGCCTGCCCTTCCTCTACAACGTGCTGGTGAGCGCCTTCCGGGGCCAGGTGGCTGGCGACAACCCCTGGAACGCCCTCACCCCTGAGTGGCTCACCTCCTCGCCGCCACCGGTGGAGAACTGGGTCGGTGCAGCGCCGCTGGTGGAACACCCTTACGGTTATGGCGTTGACGAAGACACCCTCAGCCTGGAGGCCGCCACCGGCAGGGACCTCTGGAGCGGCACCGGTCGCCGCTGATCACCCCCCACCAGCTTCCCCACCCCGCCGTCTCCTGTCCGTCGTCCCATGACCAGCCTCGCCACCAGCACCAGCGCCGTCGAAGCGGTCACCGACGAGGCCCACGGGGGCCATGCGGATCTGAGGCTTTTCGGCCTGGCCACCTTTCTGGTGGCCGACGGCATGACCTTCGCGGGCTTCTTCGCCGCCTATCTCACCTTCCGGGCGGTCAATCCCCTGCCGGCGGGCTCCACCTATGAGCTGGAACTGCTGCTGCCATCGATCAACACCATGCTGCTGCTGGTGAGCAGCTACACCTTCCACCGCTCCGGCCGCAATCTGCTGCTGGGTCGGATGGGGCCCTGCCGCAACTGGCTGCTGCTCACCGCTGGCCTCGGAGCCGCCTTCCTGGCCGGGCAGATGGTGGAGTACTTCACCCTGCCCTTCGGCCTCACCGACAACCTCTTCGCCAGCACCTTCTATGCCCTGACGGGCTTTCACGGGCTGCACGTCACCCTCGGGGTGATCTGCATCCTCCTGGTCTGGTTCCAGACCCGCAACGGCGGTCGCGTCACCAGCGCCGCGCCCTTCGGACTGGAGGCCGCCGAGCTCTACTGGCACTTCGTCGACGGCATCTGGGTGGTCCTATACGGGATTCTTTACCTGCTCTGATTCCCTGACTGTTGCCTATTCAGCACAACGATCGGCACAATCAATTCAGAAGTCTGCGTCTAACCGGCTGATGGGTGCCCAGAAAGGACCAGCCAATGAGGACAACACAGGCGGAACCGTGATGCTGGAGGGCCAGGCGTTGCTGGAGAGGGCCCGTTCGCTCAGCAACCGGCCGGAGGACCAGATCGCCCGGGCCTGCGGCTATGTGGGTCCGAGCGGCAGGGTGCTCAAGAAGAATTTCTACCGAGCCCTGGTGGCGGCCAAGGGCTACACCCTGCCCTCGGGTAGCACCGGCGGCAGCGGTACCAGTGGCGTCGGGAAGGGACGTCAGGCCGAATTTCGCACCCGCGTGCACGGCAACGGCAACCTGCTGATCGGCCAGGCCTATACCCGGCGCATGGGGCTGGAACCGGGTCAGGAGTTCAGAATCGAGATCCACAAGGAAACCGGTTCGATCTGGCTGCTGCCCCTCGATGGCGCCGGCGACGCCCTCTCCTGAGCCGGGCCCTGCGCGCCGTCAGTCCTCTTCGGGGTGGAAGCTGGCGCTGAAGCGCAGCAGGTCGATGCCGCTGAACAGGAAGCTGATCCCCACCAGGGTGCCCACCACCCAAAGCAGGCTCCAGAATTTGAGCGTGAGGATCAGCAGGCCCAAGGCCAGCGTCACCAGACCATTCACCAGCCCCCAGCGCCAACCGGCGATGTGACGGTGGGAGGTGGCCACCAGGGCCTCCACCACCCCCTCCACCACAAACACCACGCCGATGGCCAGGGCCAGCCCAGCCATCGGAATCGCCGCCGCCGCCGGGCCGGCGGCCATCTGCTGGATCATCCACACCCCCAGGACCAGGAACAGGGTGGAGGTCACCAGACGCCAGAAGGTGACGGCCTTGCTCAGCCCCGGGGAGCGCAACAGGGAGCTGATCCACCCCACCAGGCCTCCCACCAGGAAGGCGATGGCCACCACGGCGGTGACCCACTTGGAGGCCAGCACGGGAAACACGAGGGCCAGCACCCCCAGCACCAGGAGCATCACCCCCTCCGCCAGGGTGAACGCGCGCAGGGCCGCTCCCATGGCCTGGCGGGAGGACGGGGCTTCGGGGGTGAGCATCGGTGCCATTGGCGCTGTCGTCAGCGTGACAAGGGAGCCCGCCACTGACCACGGCCGTTGATGACTCGCAGCATGTGAAGGTCTGGGTCGCGCAACGGCTCCCTAACCCCAGCCGTGTTCGGCCAACCAGGCGGAGGAGAGGGTGGCCTCCGGCGGCGCCATCCCGGTCGTCCGCAGCAGCCGCTCGGTGTACTTGGCCAGCAGATCGGCCTCCAGGTTGACC
>Ga0247843_1001128_pt1 | contig 57262 bp, 39 predicted proteins | sample LaCruzMarch2017__FD_192420 | JGI IMG/M metagenome (GOLD analysis project Ga0247843, IMG submission 192420) | Freshwater microbial communities from meromictic Lake La Cruz, Castile-La Mancha, Spain - LaCruzMarch2017_8m | ecosystem: Environmental > Aquatic > Freshwater > Lake | place: Spain...
TTCGCCCAATAACTATGAAGCCAATATGGCTATGAAACAACCTATCTCTGTGTCTTAAAAAACTTGACCACTACATACAAAAACGCCAGAATTGTTTATAAACACCTTAAATAATCTGTTGCCAACTTGTCATAATAAATTCCCTGAACCAAATCGCAGCTTAAGGTGTCAGCAATAAGCGCCTGCTCTTGTTTATCCACAGACTGCAAAATAGCTTGCCCCGTTGCTAATGCAAATAAGGACTCTAACGACTTTAACGAGATCGACTCAAAAACCTCATAATCCGCAGAGTTTTCTTCATATCGTGGCGCACTAACGCGAATATAATCTGGTGACAGCGCGGTAACAAATTCCACCAAGCCTTTTGCATTATAAAAATGACCAATATTTAAGGCTATTTGATAACCACGTTGCCGATAATTACTTAAACCCGCCAATAATTGTTCATGATTTAACGCATAAAAATTATCAATCGTTAATGAAATCGCTATGTTTTTTGTGGTTAACCCACATTTGATAATAATTTCTTCAAAATATACGCCGTGATCTTGTTTAACGCTCAGAATATGTCGAGGATCAACATCTAAAAACAACACGCCACCTAAATGCGATAACGGCAAATAATTAAGCATGTGTACTGTACGGCATAAGCGATCAATATTAATAATTGCTTGAAAATTAACTGGCTCTGTCACCGTGTCGGTGACTAATGCCCCCAACTCCATCGCTTGTGCAGTCATGACCTCATTTGCCACAGGTGCGGCTAATAATTGTGCGATATGTCCTGTCACCACCGTATGATCAAGCCTTGTGCGTATAGCTAAATAGGCACTACTGATACTAATCGGTCCAAAAATTCCTGTCACCAAATCTTCATTGACTCTAAAAGGATGAAGATTGGAATGATGTACTTTTTCAAATCGATCATTAAAATAACTCACAAGCTGTTGTAATGGCATAACGTGTTCCTTATAAAATAATGTCAAACAAATTTAACAAATATTGTCATCAGCCTAAAATATAGGGTGATACTATGTGCAGGATAGTAGTGGAATGCGTACATTTACTATAACGATATAATTCGAATAAGTTATCTAATTATTAGAAGTAAACACCGCGTCCAATGGCTAAAGGCTTTTTATTCCTGCTTAGCTTGCGCTGTGCGCATGTCCAGCCCCACTAAGCATTGCTATTTTTAAAACGAAATAACAAACAAATTAAGCTGATCGCCTTGTCTTAAATACTGTACTCACTGAACTACCTATTCCTAACCCCAACACACCCCAAACATTTGTCGATCATTCAACGCTGCTTTCGTTAATCGACAAAGCGTTGCGCATATCTGAAACGCGCTATCGACGTTTATTTGAAACAGCTCAGGACGGAATTCTTTTGTTAAATGCAGCAACTGGACAAATTGAAGACGTGAATCCCTTTTTAATAACAATGCTGGGGTATTCGCACGAAGAATTTTTGGGCAAAAAATTATGGGAAATTGGTGCGTTTAAAAATACTGATCTTTGTAAAACCGCGTTCGTTGAATTGCAAAGTAAACGCTACGTCCGTTATGACAACCTGCCTTTGGTAGCTAAAGACGGGACACATTTTTCTGTTGAATTTGTGAGCAATGTTTACGACTGTGAAGGCCTTCCAGTTATACAATGTAATATCCGCGACAATACTAAACGCCATCTTGCTGAAGCTGCCTTAAAAGCAACCTCGCGCGCACTTGATATAATCAATGCAAGCAATATCGCCTTACTCCAAACCAAAACCGAAACATTTTTGCTTACAGAATTTTGTCGAATTGCTGTTGAAACGGGCGGTTATGGTATGGCGTGGATTGGTGTAGCAGAACACGACGCTGACAAAAAGATAACAATGCTGGCTCACTTTGGAGAACAAGCTCAGGAGTTTTCTTTATTTAACAGTACGTGGGCAGAAACTGAACAAGGCGATAATCCTACTGGCCGCGCCTTACGATTACAGGAAATTCAGTTTATCAATACTATCGCGACTGCATCCAGTATGACACGTTGGAATAACCTAGCCGTACAACTTGGCTATCACACTGTCATCGCGGTGCCATTTTTATTGCCAATAGGCAAGCATGCGTGTCTAACACTTTATAGCGTCAAAACTGAACATTGGTCTTCACCTGAATGCAAATTATTACAAGACCTTGCCGATGATCTTGCCTTTGGCATTACCGCATTACAAGCAATAGAAAACAATCTTCAGTATCAATCTAACCTTCGGAACAGCTTGGAAAAAACTATCCAAGTTATTGCCGCAACAGGTGAAGAAAGGGATGCTTATACAGCAGGACATCAGCGGCGAGTGGCGACATTGTGTACCAAAATTGCCACTGAACTTCAGCTTTCAACTGAGCGCATTCAAGGCCTTCATTTAGCGGCCTCAATCCATGATTTGGGGAAAATCGGTATACCCTTAGAAATACTGATTAAACCACGTCAATTAACTGACTTAGAGTATCTCTTGATTAAAGAACACCCCACCATTGGTTTTAACATTATCAAAGACGTAAGTTTCCCGTGGCCCATTGCTGACATTATCCTCCAGCATCATGAGCGTCTTGATGGCTCGGGTTACCCAAAAGGGTTAAAAGGCGATGAAATCTTGTTGGAAGCTAAAATTCTTGCTGTGGCTGATTTAGTAGAAGCAATGGCTTCACATCGGCCCTATCGTGCGGCACTAGGCATTAAGGCCGCGCTAACCGAGATTACCGCCCAACGCGGCATTACTTTAGACGCTGTTATTGTCGATGCTTGCCTGCGTATTTTTAACGAGTACGGGTATCAGTTTGAAAACTAATAATCATGACTACTGGCTTTAAAAACAGTGAACGTATTTATGTGGGGACTTTCAGCGTCTATATGGCTATTGACGTAATAACACGAAAAAATGCGCTACGCATAGGATGTGCTAAGGTACGAAGCGCATCAATCGAGTTACCCAGCCTAACTTAACGGTCAAGCAGAGCTGCACAAAAGCGCATAGCCCGCTTAGCTCTACGTTGGTAGTCTTTTAATTCCATGAGCTACACCCAAAATGTTTTACTGTAATGCGTATGAATCAGGTCATCTTTGCTGATTAATAACGCCTGATTGAGGGCGACTTGAGCGACAATCATTCGATCAAACGGATCGCGTGTCCATTTTTGAGTTAAGGCATTGGCAATAACCTACAAAGATTGACTTGGCAACACATCAAATTTATTGCCTGTTGTAAGGTATCTGTAATTATTATATGAATTCAGCTTTTTTGTTTTTTACTGCCAATTGTTTTAATTCAGATTCAGGAATATCGGCAATTTGCAAAACCTGCTAAGGTTAAAGTGTATTTTTTCAATAAAAACAAACTGAATTCCTGTTTAATTTTTTGACTGGAAAGATGGTTTTTTTTCCAGCCCTTCATCGGGGATGGTGAGATTCATCTTTATTACCATGAAGTTATTATGCCGAATACAGTTTCAACTCAGGGACAACCTGAGTGATATGCAGAAAATCTTTATCATTGTGTAAAAGAATCAAATCATGCTCAATAGCAATTTGAGCAAGCAAACAATCGATAGTGCTACGAATAGTAAGACCTTGACGGCGGCAAGAATAATATAAGTGAGCTGTGTTTTTGTAAGTTTCTAAACCATATTTGGGATAAAAAAATGTTTGTGAAACTAAATACTCTGCAAGTCGTTCAAAATCCTGTTTGTTTAAAGTCCCTTGTAAAATTTCCAGATAGATAAACTCGGTAATGCCGAAGTTATCAGGATGATCTAAAACGCGATACAACTGCTCAACCGCTGGTGTTTTGCGTTGCTTAAAAAAATCTATCCATACTGAGGTATCAACTAGATAACGGCTCATAGTTCACCGATACGCATTTTTTTATAATCGTAATCAGGGTCGATAGTCACTTTTCCCACTAAATCACGCAGATCAAGTTTTTTAGGCTTTTGATGTTTTTTTATAAACTCACTTAACGCCATTTCTATTAATTGGCTTTGATTGTTGGTATTCGCTAATTGTGCGGCTTCGGTAATGAGTTGCTCATTAATTTCAATGGTCGTTTGCATATTGAATCTCCAATTTTTGTGTTCCAACGAAACAAGAGCTTTCAGGTTTTAAAAACCTGAAAGCTCTTGCTGTGTTAAAAACGGGTAATATCACGCAGTATTTTTTTAAAAAAATGCCGTATTTAGTTAGGAATTCTTTGTTAAATAGGCATTTGTCGGCGTAGATAAGTTTTAAATTCGCCTGTTCATTATCATCAATCGAAACAACAATAACCGCATCGTTATACACCCAGCTTTGCCTGCGACCCTCACAATTTCCCTAGTTTTTTAAGTGCATCCGCCAACCGTTCCGCGCCATCAAGAGGATTATTATCAAACACCATCATGTACTTAAATTCAGCCCCCGCTTTGGCTTCCCAGCGTTTACCCAATTTAAGTTTTAGTTCAGAGTCCGAATTGTCCCTATCATCCCCTTTAGTTTCAATAACAATCACGTTGCCCTTGGTGGTTTTAACAATAAAATCGGGATAGTGATTTAAAAAGCCATTAATCCTAAAGCCTTTGCCTCTGGAAAGATTACGGTGCCACCAGATAATATTTTCAAGATTGGCAATATCGTTAATCACGCGGGATTCAAAATGCCCCATTGCCGCTTCCGTTGCATAAAGGCTTTTGGGTAGTGCGGGGGCATTGCCAGATGGAATAATCATCTCAGCAAAGTCAAAACTAGGTTGTAGCCAAATTCTATCTATATCAAGAAAGTCATTGAAAATCTTGTAAGCATAAACATTGGCCAGTGTGGTGATTTTTTGTTTTATCTTGCGAACATAAGACACATCACGCTCAAGGCAATCGCGTATCTGGTCTTCGCTAAAACCTTCAACAATGCGACTGATATATTTTTTCACCTCCCCGTCATCAATCGGGTACATCTCGCCCATCAGCTGCACTAGACGGGCCGTCACGTTCATCAGTTGACTGTCTCTATTGCCATTTAAAATAAGCGCGTTAAATTTTGCTCTACTTTTGGCATTCACCTTAAATGGCGTGGCTTTATAGTCTTCTTCACCAATTTCATCCAAATCTACGCGATACATTTCTGTTTCCACATCTTCAAAATTGATAGCCGAATCGGCTTGCGACAATTTAAATTCTTTCAATAAATAATCGCGCTCAAAAAGATGATTCGATTCTATCCAGCCACCATCGTCAACCGCCGTAAAAAATTGCGGCAGTTGCAGCGTTAAGGCTTGCTCTCTAAAAATATCTTTCAATTTATGTTTATTCATTTTATTTTCCAATGCGGCAGGAATATCGATATTAATAGCGGTTTCGGCGTGTGCGGCGTAGTCGTTATTTTGCACTGTTGCTTGTTGCGTTAGCTCGTTAACAAAATTTTCACCCGATGCGCTTGTTTCTGAATAGGCTATCACTTGCTCTTTAACATTAAGCGTATCAGCAGCATCCACTGCGGGAATAATCACCTCAGTATTGGCTGTAAAAACATCAAGCGTTACACTGGGTGACGGCTGAACTGTCCGTTCTACTTCTGGCGGCGTTAGATCTCGATAATCTTTTTCTGAAAATCCCGCCCGATTTAATGCCTTAACCACATTTTGCAGCGTGTCCATAAACAAATTGGACGCAGTAAACACATAACTCATGTTCAGTAAATCATTATCATGTTGCTGAACATGAGGCATTCGCAAAATACGCCCTAAAATCTGCTCCACATCCACCGATGAAGATTTATCAGCCAACGACACCAAAATATACGCAAACGGACAATCCCAACCTTCTTTGAGCGCGTTCACGGTAATAATGTAGCGGACAGGACAATCGCGGCTCATTAAATCAACGCCTTTCAGCTCGTTAATATCAGCAGTTTTAATTTTAATCTGCTCGATGGGAATACCCAGTTCCACCAGTTTGGTTTTAGTTTTTTCAAAGGTAGTTTTATCGTCGCCTGTTCGCGCCTCTGCTTGTAGCAAAACAATCGGGCGTATGTATTTACCGCCTTTCGCTTGTTCATCCAGCGCGATAGCTTCCAGTTTTTGCCGCAAAATCAACGCGCCTTCAATCGCTTCATGTCGGCTGGTGCGATTAGCCACAATGACAGGCAATTTAACCATATGCTGTTTTTTCAACGCCATAGCGTCCACATAGCTGATGATATTGCTGTTATTGCGCGGCGTGGCAGTTAAATCAAAAATAAAATGTGGATTTAGATTTTTGAGCATTTCCACCGATAACGCCGTTTCAGCATTATGGCTTTCATCGACAATCACAATCGGTTTTAAGCGGCGAATCACATTGATTAACGCCGATGAATCATAATCTGGCAATAATTCTGCTTCGCTATCATCGGTTAAAAAAGAAGCCAGATAACCGTTATCCTGAAAAATCTTCCTATCTTCCTTATTCTTGGCGCGTAAGCTGTCAAAACTCATCACCACAATAGACAATTGTTCCAGCACACTGTCCGCTGAAAAGCCCGCGCCCATCAATAAATCGCGTTTTTCATACACCACTACCCGATTAGCAAACAAAGTATTTAAGCGTTGTCGATACGGATGCTCACCATCGCTTAAATTTTTTACCGTCTGTTCCAAAATAGTTAAAGATGGCACTAACCAAATAACCAGCTTGCTACGTTTTGGATGCCGTATCGCAAACGCATCAAAAATCGTTTGAATGGCATTAACGGCGATAAAGGTCTTACCGCCAGCGGTTGGGACTTTAGCGCAAACGTGCGGCACAGTTGGCACATTATTTTTATAAGCCTCCATGCCTATCACGCCTTTATTTTGCCAATAGCTTTTAAAGGCATTGCCTAAATGCGGGTTAGCGTCCAATTCATGCAGATATTCTTCAAGATTGTCGATAACGCGCTGTTGGTAGTCTTTTAATTCCATGAGTTACAACCAGAATGTTTTATTGTAATGTGCATGAATCATGTCATCTTTACTGATTAATATCGCCTGATTGATGTCAGCCTGAGCGACAATCATTCGATCAAACGGATCGCGTGTCCATTTTTGGCTTAACGCATTAGCAACAACCTGCAAAAAATTCACTTGGCAACAACTCAAATTTATTTCCTGCTGCAAAGTATCAGTTATTGTTGTAGCCGTTTCATTTAAGCGTTTTATTTCATATAAATACTCCAGTTCTAAAATAACCATAGGTGAAATTAATAAATCATGACTTTCTATTAACGCTAAGGTTTTTTCTGGAAACTTTGCCAAGTCGTTGTTATACAGCCAAACAACAGCATGAGTATCTAAATAAGCGGTGTTTTCCATTCTTCAGACCAGTCTAGGTGTATTAAATTTTCCGAATCGCCAATGACGCAATTACGATTTTTCAAATGGCTTAATTTCTTAAAATTATTATTTTTTTCAAGCAATTGTTTTAGTTCAGTTTCAGAAATATCGGTAATTTGCAAAATCTGCTCTAAGGTTAAATAGTATTTTTCTAATAAAAACAGACTAAATTCTTGTTTGATTTTTTGACTGGAAAGTTGATTTTTTTCCAGCCATTCATCGGGAATGGTGAGATTCATTTATCCTCCTCGCGGCGTAACGCCTGATAATCATAATCGTCCCGAATACCGCCTGTACCATAGAGTTCCAGTATTTTTGCTGTAGTCCGTTTTAACGAATGATTTTTTATAAACTCACTCAACGCCATTTCTATTAATTGGCTTTGATTGTTGGTATTCGCTAATTTTGCGGCTTTGGTAATGAGTTGCTCATTAATTTCAATGGTCGTTTGCATATTGAATCTCCAAATTTTAGGAATCCAAATCCTAAGATTTGGACTCCAGCATTATTAAAAACGGGTTATATCACGCGGAATTTTTTTGAAGATGATACCGTGTTTCGTTAGGAATTCTTTGTTAAACAGGCATTTGTCGGCGTAAATAATCGCGGTGGCGGGTTTATTTGCCCCGAATTTTAAGGTGCCTAAAAAATCCAAATCAAGGCAGGTGATAGCATCGAGTTCGTAGTAGAAAATCCACGCGGTTTCGGAGCTTAAGCCCAGTAGATACGGGGTGTAAGCGTTATCTGGTGCAGTGCGGTATTCAGTCGCTATGCCTTCTGTGTAGCTGACATAAGCGCGGATAACCTCAACGCTTACCGCTTCGTTCAGTGTATCATCGGGGTTAAAAATCGCTGCGCCAATGGTGTAATAATCGAAACTGCCACCTAAGCCTGCGGTTTGTTTTGTGCCTTCGCCGTAGCCAGACATGACGCGGCGTACCCGTTCAGCGGTGATGGTGTCGGCGTAGTCTTCCATTTCAATCAGGATGAAGCGGCGCTTGCCTTGGTCTTGGGCGTTGAGTTTTAAGACGGCGTGGGCGGTTGTGCCTGAGCCTGCAAAACTGTCCAAGATAATGGAGTTTTTATTGCAACTTATTTTTAAAATTTTCTCAATAAACTTGGATGGTTTTGGTGTCTTGAAAATATCAGATGTTTTGAACTCATCAAAAATTTTTATCAATTCATACTTTGCATTTCTATTATGCCCAGTATCATCAATATCCCACCAAATATTAGAAGGAACAATTCCAGACTGGTCTTTTAAATAGGTCTTCTTAATTATTCTTGTTTGATTATCTGAAAAGATAATTTCTTTTCTCTCTATCATTTCATCGATTCTTTCTTTCCTCCATCGCCAGCCATTTTTAGGTGGTTTTATAATATTTCCGTTTGGAGCAACAATATCAAAAGTTAAATTAGGCCTTGGATTTGGTGATGATAAATTACCAGAAAACCAATCTCCGTTTGGGTCATTATCTGGATTTTTATAATGTGCATTATTTTCTTCAATACGTTCTAATTTGTTTGACTCCCATCCTATTGTTTTTGAGTACAGCAGGGTGTGATTGTAATCAGTTGAAAATTGTTTTGAATCATTATTTGAAGCATCTGAGGAACGCCAGATAATATTCGTTACAAAATTTCCAGCCCCAAAAATCTCATCACAAATTAATTTCAAATTCGCCTGTTCATTATCATCAATCGAAACAAAAATCGCCCCATCCCTAGCCAACAACCGATGCAATAACTTCAAACGCGGATACATCATGCACAACCATTTATCATGCCGTGATAAATCCTCGCCTTCTTTGCCCACCACCTGCCCTAACCATTTCTTGATTTTCGGATCGTTGACCGCATCGTTATACACCCAGCTTTCATTGCCCGTGTTATACGGCGGGTCGATATAAATACAATTAATTTTGCCCTCAAATTCAGGCAACAGACTTTTTAACGCGGCAAGGTTATCACCGTGAATAATGCGGTTATCGGTACTGTTAGCGGGTGAACCTTCGGGCGCGTCAAAATGACTTTCGCGTTGCAAAACCCGAAACGGCACGTCCAAGTGGTGATTGACCACTTTGTCTTTCCCAACCCAAGTCAGTGTTGGCATGGCTATTTACCCATTATTGCGGGTTGAGAATCAAAAAGCAGGGTTAAGTGTGTTGTCATTTTATGATTTCTGCGGGGTTAAAATTGTCGTGACATTACACTAAACGCCACGCTTAAGCATCGCAAAATAAACGGCCATTCGACTAGCGTATGGCAGACTATATTTCAAATGCTGTGTTGAATTGCCAAACAGTGCCTAGTGTATTGATGAAATACGCCTTATTGGGTTAATAAATTTTATTTTGATTTTTTAACGATAAATTACCACACGCTGCCTATATTAAATTCAGCGTATTGTTATAATGTAACTTTTAAATAATCTCTTTACCTAAGGCTCTTTTATGACCGCAAACGCTACACTTTTTGACAGTTTAAAAAACGCGCTTGAACACGCTGTTAATACAGTTGTCGCCAGCAAATTTTATCAATATTTACTGACTCAGTCGGTAATTAAACGGATAGCTATGCTTACTGGACTTGGCTTACTTGCATTAAGCTTTTTAATGGGTAGCTTATATCTTGTTTTTGGCAAAATCGTTGTAATTGGCTTTGTTGCGAGTATTTTAGCTGGCTTAGCAACAGGTGTAGGTGCCTTACCTGCGCTCTTTTTTAAGAAAATTTCCAATAATGTATTTAATTCTATTTTAGGTGCCGCGGCTGGGGTGATGCTTGCCGCTACTGCTTTTTCCCTCTTAGTTCCTGGAATTGAGTATGCCAATCAACTTTGGCCTGGCAAAGGTATTTATTTAATTTCTGCTGGTATGTTAATTGGTGCCTGGTTTTTACATGCTGCGGACAAACATTTACCACATGTGCATTTTGATAGCATTGATAACGATCAATTAAATACGCTCAATAAAGTGGGCTTATTTATTATGGCTATCACCTTGCATAACTTCCCTGAAGGCTTATCAGTTGGGGTAAGTTTTGGCGCGGATCAAATGAAAAACGGCTTTGTTTTAGCCATCGCCGTGGCATTGCAAAATATTCCTGAAGGCTTAGCAGTCGCCTTACCGTTGGTGGGAATTGGTGTTAATAAATGGCGTGCTGTGGGTATTGCTACACTGACTGGTTTAGTCGAACCTATTGGTGGTTTATTAGGCGTAACCATGGTCACGGTAATTGAACCCATTATGCCAATCGCTATGGGCTTTGCTGGCGGAGCAATGTTATTTGTAATTAGCGAAGAGATTATTCCAGAAACCCATTCTAAAGGACGCTCACGCTATGCCACTTTTGCGTTAATGATAGGCTTTATCATCATGATGATTTTGGATAATATGCTGGGCTAAGGCATAAAGCTCAGCTGACTCATTAACACTCCTACGCACTGCACGCTGCCCTTAGCGTCTATAAAATATAAGGTAACGCTTCAGACCTCTGCCAAACTCACGCTGTAAATATAGACGGCCCCCTTTTTGAAAAAAAGGGGGCTAAATACTTACCAAAACTTAACAGTAGGCAGCTAATCGCTACAGACTCACTAATAAATTAATGCCTGTCGCCACGCATATTATTCCAAAAGCCGATACTATCGGTCGCGACGTCTGCAGCGCTTGTCCTGCTAAAAAACCAATGCCATGCAACACCGCAGTGGATAATAAAAAGCCTAAGGCATACCGTTGCGCATCAACGCCAACAGATAATTCAGCCGCATGCACATAACCATGAGCAACCGCCAATACCATCAGTAAACCTAAAGAAATACTCGTGGTCAACGTGATAGATCGCCCCACCAAGAACCCCATCACTACCACAGAACATGCCACCCAGACTTCAGCCAATGGCAACACTCCGCCCTGCATGGCAAACACTGCGCCTATCGCCATTGCGCTTAAAAATGCCAACGGACATAAATAACGCAAGCGACCTTGCTGCATAGCCGCCCACACGCCAACCCCTAGCATCACGAACAGATGATCAATGCCCATAAACGGATGTTGTATACCTGCTAATAAGCCCTCTACTCCAGCACCAGAATGTGCAAATACTGGGCTTAGGTTCGTTAATAAAGCCAAAAATAGTACGCGTTGTTTGCTTGTTAATTTCATTACACAGCCTCTTTGATAAAGTTAAATAAACGCAACTACACCACGCGATCAGCAGGTTCATGACCGTCAAAATAAGCCACTAGATTGCTGACAACACGCTCACCCATTGCGATTCTTGTTTCTTCACTTGCACTACCAATATGCGGCAACAGGGTAATGTTATTTAAGCTTAAAAACTCTGGATTGATCTGCGGCTCACCTTCATAGACATCTAACCCAGCTCCTGCAATCCAGCCTGCTTTTAAAGCTTTAATTAAGGCGTTGCTGTCAACTACATCACCCCGTGCAGTATTGATTAAATGAGCAGAAGGACGCATTAATTGCAAGCGTTGTTCATTTATTAAATGTCGCGTTGCTGCCCCGCCTGGACAATGCACAGAGACAAAATGGGCTTCGGATAAAAGCTCGTCAAGGCTTTGACAACGAACCGCTTGCAAGTCTTCAACAATGGCAGAATCAGGCTCTGAGGGCACATAAAATAAAATCTTCATGCCAAAACCATGATGCGCCTTTTTTGCCATAGCTTGCGCAATACGACCAAAACCAATTAAGCCTAAGGTTTTACCTGTCACTTTTTGCCCCATTAATTGCGTAGGCCCCCAGCCTGTCCAGTTCCCACTCAGCAGTAGACGCTCAGCTTCAGCGGCGCGTCGTGCCGACATTAACAGTAATAACATGGCAATATCAGCCGTACAATCGGTAAGCACATGCGGGGTATTAGTCACCACGAGACCTTGTTGCTGAGCAGCATTAATATCAATATTGTTATAGCCCACGCCAAAATTACCAATAAATTGTACTTGCCGCGCAGCAACATTCATCACATCAGCAGAAATGGCATCCGTTACTGTTGGCAAGAGTGCATCCGCCGTTTGCATTGCGTGCTTTAATGCCTCAACTGACATGGGTTGATCTGTTTCATTTAACTGCACATCAAAACGTGCTTTAAGTTGATTTTCTACCGCTACAGGCCATTTTCGGGTCACAACAACTTTTGGTTTGTTCATGAGATTCCTCAACATTAGGAATAAATTAAAAATAAATCAGGCGACTGAAACAAAGAAACCCATCTAATCTACTCGAAAAGATGGGTCACACTTCACATTATTACGACACCTATCATGTTAATAACAGGCGAAGGCTGCACACTCTTATTTTGCCGTAGCACGATAATATTCAAGCGCAGCCGCCACGCCACTGCCTGCTTTAATATCAATGCCACTGTCTAGCAATGCCATTTCGACTCCAGCAATCGCCCCTAACATGGAGACATCATTCATATCGCCCACATGACCAATACGGAAAACTTTACCTGCAACTTCAGACAAACCCGCACCTAAAGAAATATTGTATTTACTGAAGGCGATACTAATCACTGTTTTAGCATCTTTACCCTCTGGCACTACAATCGCTGAAACCGTATTAGACTCAAAACCAGGTTGCGCGCATAAACTTAACCCCCACGCTGCAACTGCTTTACGGGTACCCTCCGCTAAGCGGTGATGACGCGCATAAACATTGTCTAAACCCTCGGCCAACAACATATCTAACGCCTTACGCAAACCATACAATAATGGCAAATTAGGTGTGTACGGCGTGTAACCGTCTTTGTTGGCATTCATTTGGTCTTTTAAATCTAAGAAACAACGCGGATACGTTGAGGTCTCAATGGCTTGCAAGGCTTTTTGGCTAAAGGCCAAAAAAGCCCCCCCCGCAGGCAGCATAAAACCTTTTTGTGAACCACTGATGGCGCCATCAACGCCCCAATCATCCATACGAAACTCAATACTGGCAATTGAACTTACGCCGTCAACAAATAATAATGCTGGATGTTGACAGGCATTTAAGGCCTTACGAACCCCAGCAATATCACTGGTTACACCCGTTGCTGTTTCATTATGCGTGGCTAACACGGCTTTAATTTCGTGCTGGGTATCTTCTTGTAAACGCGCAGCAAGCTTATCCAGTGGAATGCCCATACCCCAAGGTTCTTGGTGAATTTCTACACTAAACCCTAAACGCTTGGCCATTTCTGCCCATAAATGACTGAATTGTCCAAAACGATAAATCAAAACTTTATCACCAGGATTTAAACAATTAGTTAAGGCAATCTCCCAACCTGCTGTGCCCGTTGCAGGAAATACAAATGCTTGCCCTGCTTCAGTTCTAAATATTTTTTTTAAATCATTTAACAGCGGGGTTAATAATTCTGGAAAAATCGGTGAACGATGATCTTCCATAGGAACATGCATCGCATTTAAAATTTCATTAGGAACATTTGTTGGACCTGGAATATAAAGGTGGTTACGACCCGCCATGATTACCTCGTTAGATTATAATGATTAAAAAATTGAAAGATGTCGTGCGTTATTTTCGCTAATTACATTGATTAGCTTGATTAAAATCAAACACTTAAAGTAATATTCTGCCGCGAATAGCTTGGTGTATTGTTTACTAACTAAGCTTAATGGGCTAAATGTTCATCGTGATGAGTATAAAAAGCCACTCGTTAAAAACGCAGAATAATGACATAGACATTTTCAATCGGCAAGTAACAATGCACGCACAGCGTGGTAAAAAATTGACATTAATAAGTCTGAAAGTAGAATGGTCGATTTATTTTTGTCTGGTAAAATCCAGTTTTATTTTTTATAGGTACTTATGCTAAGTATGCTATCACCTCAATTAGGAATGTACAGATGAGTCACACTTTATATTCAGCTTCAATTCAACGAGTACAACGTAGTGAGTTGGCAGTTCCCGGTTCAAATCCTGATTTTTTTGAGAAAGCCCTTAAAAGTGGGGCAGACTTTATCTTCCTTGATCTTGAAGATGCGGTTGCTCCAGATGATAAATTACGTGCACGAAAAAATATCATTGAAGCCATTAATGATCTTGATTGGCAAGGACATGGCGTCACCTTATCGGTTCGTATTAATGGCTTAGACACTCAATACATGGTGCGTGATGTTGTGGATTTAGTAGAACAATGTGGCGCAAAAATCAATACACTCTTAATCCCTAAAGTGGGTGTGTACGCAGATATTTATATGGTTGAAGCAATGCTTAACCAGCTTGAAATGCAACAAGGCTTAACCCATAAAATAGGTATAGAAGCGTTGATTGAAACTGCCTTAGGCATGGCAAATGTTGAAGATATTGCACGGCAAGGTGCGGCAGGACGTCTTGAAGCATTACATTTTGGTGTTGCCGATTATGCCGCCAGCAACCGTGCACGAACCACCAACATTGGTGGCTTAAATCCTGACTATCCTGGCGACCAATGGCATTTTGCTATCAGCCGCATGACGGTTGCTTGTCGTGCCTTTGGGTTACGTGCAATTGATGGCCCTTTTGGTGACATCAAAGATCCTGAAGGCTTTAATTTAGCCGCTAAACGTGCTGCTGCACTGGGCTGCGAAGGCAAATGGGCCATTCATCCAAGCCAAATTAGCTTGGCAAATGAGGTTTTTACCCCACCTCCCGCTGAAATTGACAAAGCAAAACGCATTTTGGTCGCCTTACAGGAAGCGGCGGCACAAGGCAAAGGCGCTGCGGCATTAGACGGTCGCTTAATTGACGCCGCTTCTGAAAAAATGGCCAACAATATAGTCAGAACCGCAGAAGCTATCGCTGCAAAAATAAAATAAGTTAACGCGCTACCTAAGCCGTCATTGCACGACGCAAAATAATAAACCACCTGATTGGGCATTGTTCGAACAATTGACTGCGTTAAAAGCAGTCCATCGATTATTCAATAACAACACATAATGGAGATGCTGTGGATATTCATGAGTATCAAGCAAAAGAAATTTTAAATGAATACGGCGTTAAAATCGCTTTAGGCGGTTTAGCCTATAGCCCAGACGATGCTGTGCAACGGGCACGTGAAATCGGCGGTCGTGTTTGGGCGGTAAAAGCCCAAATTCACTCTGGCGCACGTGGCAAAGCTGGCGGCATCATCATCTGTAAAAATCATGATGACGTTGCCAACGCCGCAGAAAAATTATTAGGTAAACGCTTAATAACCCACCAAACAGGCCCGACAGGTAAAGTCTGTGGGCGCTTATACATTGAAGCCGGCACTGACATTGCCAAAGAAATGTATTTTTGCCTATTAGTCGACCGAAGCGAAGAGCGCATTGTCATGATTGGCTCGGCACAAGGCGGCATGGACATCGAAGAATTAGCGCTCACGCATCCTGACGCTATCACTAAAATATACATCGATCCAGCCGTAGGTTTACAAGATTATCAGGCCCGTGAAATGGCATTTGCGTTAGGCATTCAAACAGACAGCATGAGTCATGCCGTAAAAACTATCAAAGGCTGTTATCGCGCATTACGTGATCTTGACGCTAATATGCTTGAAATTAATCCCTTAGTGATTGCCGCTAATGGTGATTTGCTTGCCTTAGATGCCAAAATGGGTTTTGATGAAAACGCTTTATTTCGCCAACCTAAAATAGCTGAATTGCGCGATAAAACTCAAGAAGAGCCGCGCGAAACCGCCGCTGCCGATCGTGGCTTAAGTTATGTGGGACTAGATGGCGACATTGGCTGCATGATTAACGGCGCTGGTTTAGCCATGGCAACGATGGACATGATTAAACTTGCTGGTGGTGAACCTGCCAATTTCTTAGATGTTGGTGGCGGTGCTTCTGCCGAACGCACCGAAAAAGCGTTCCGCCTAGTGCTGGCAGATCAAAATGTTAAAGCGATGTTAGTCAATATTTTTGCAGGAATTAATCGTTGCGACTGGATTGCTGAAGGCGTAGTGCAAGCCGTTAAAAAAATCGACATGAAAGTTCCCTTAATTGTGCGCCTATCAGGAACTAATGTTGTAGAAGGACAGCGCATTATTGCAGAAAGCGGCCTACCCATCATCACCGCAGAAACCTTGGCTGAAGCGGCAGAAAAAGCCGTGCAAGCACGTAACGAAGTTGTTGCCAGAGAGGCATAAGGAATTTATGGCTATTTTAATTAACGAAACTACCCGCATCATCGTCCAAGGCTTCACTGGAAAAATTGGCTCTTTTCACGCACAAGACATGATTAATTATGGCTCATGCGTGGTCGGCGGCATTACTCCTGGCAAAGGTGGACAAACTCACTTAGGCTTACCTGTCTTTGATAGAGTCAAAGAAGCCGTTAAAGAAGTTGGCGCCCAAGCCAGTATCATCTTTGTCCCGCCTGCTTTTGCTGCCGACTCCATCATGGAAGCTGCCGATGCGGGTATTAAATATTGTGTAGCGATTACTGATGGCATTCCTACTCAGGACATGATGCGAGTAAAAAACTTTTTGAGTAGATTTCCAGAAAATGAACGCATGATATTAACTGGCCCAAACTGTGCGGGCACCATCAGTCCAGGTCGCGCTATGTTGGGTATTATGCCAGGTCATATTTATCAACAAGGTCACGTTGGCATTGTTGGTCGTTCAGGCACGCTTGGCTACGAAGCGGCTGATCAATTAAAACGTTTAGGCATTGGTATTTCAACTTCAGTAGGTATTGGCGGAGACCCTATTAACGGCAGTTCACATCGCGATATTTTTGAGCATTTCGAACGCGACGACGAAACAAAAGTGATTCTGATGATTGGGGAAATTGGCGGCCCACAAGAAGTAGAAGCCGGTCTATTTGCGAAAGAAAATATGACTAAACCTGTGGTTGCTTATATTGCTGGCTTAACTGCCCCCGAAGGCAGACGCATGGGACATGCAGGTGCAATTATCTCTTCTGCTGGAGAAAGTGCTGCAGAAAAAGTAGCGTTATTAACAGAAATGGGTATCACCATTAGTCCAACACCCGCAGCAATGGGTGAAACAGTTGCAATGGTCTTAGCAAAACTTTAACTAGCAACTAGGTCAAGTTATGCTTATGCACACTAAGCCGATTTAATAAAACTTGGGGATAAACAGCTAGTTATCCCCAATAACCTCCTCAACGACTTAACTCAATAAAGTAGCTATTTCATGTAACGGCGGCAAAATAACCATTTTTGCTAATTGCAAAAACAACAACGCCGCCAATGGTGATAAATCCATCCCCCCTAAATAAGGGATAAACTTACGGCACATAGTTAATAACGGCTCAGTTAAGGTCGCTAAAATACTGGCTGCAGCATCATAAGTACCAGGATTTATCCAGCTTAAAATGGCTCTGGCAAAGATTGCAAAAATAAATATATTAATTACCAATGACACTAAATCTGTAATTGACAATACAATTAATGCCCCAATGTTTAAGGCGACGCCTTTTAACATCAGGATAATAAAATTAGTCAACATCTGTAATGCCAACGCCAACACCAGCGACGACGTATCGAGTTTGCCAATCGAGGGTACAAAACGACGCAAAATCCGCAAAGGTGGATGCGTAATAGTTACCAAAAACTGCGAAATTGGATTGTAAAAAGCAGCACCCGTCCACTGCAACATAAAGCGTAATAACACAGCCAAAACATACAGCGAAGCCAGTGTATCAATGACTAAAATAAGTGGGTCGATTAAATAATTTGCCCCCATAACAACAACCTATAATGCTGACAATTCAATAGAACGATCACGCGCTGCATGAATCGCTTTAGCCACTAAGGCATTAAACCCACCCTCATTTAAAACATTAAGTGCTTGTTCCGTAGTACCACCTGGCGACGTCACTTGTATGCGTAATTGTTCTGGAGAATGCAATGATTCAAGTGCAATTTTAGCTGCACCTAAGGCTGTTTGTTGCACGATTAAACGGGCAATAATGGGATCTAAACCAAATTCAATGGCTACTTTTTCCATAGCTTCCATCATTAAAAAATAGTATGCAGGTCCACTACCAGAAATAGCCGTTACAGCATCTAAATCACTTTCTTTATCAACCCAAAGTGCAACACCCACTGAACGCATAATACGCTCAGCAAGATCACGATTCTCTAAAGACACATTAGCATTTGCATTCATAACAGTGGTGCCTGTTAACACCATTGCAGGTGTATTGGGCATGCACCGGACAATTGCTACATCACTGCCTAACCATTCGGCAAGATTTTGTTGGGTAATTCCAGCAGCAATTGATAAGACTAAGATTTGTTTTTTCTGAATGTCAGCGGCAAGTGCTTTTACCACCCCCTCGACCATTTGTGGTTTAACTGCCAGCACGATCACATCCGCCGCTTCAACAATGGCTTGATTATCGTCTGTCGTATTAACTTCATGAAATTCTGCTAAGGCATCCAGCGTATCTTTATTGATATCCGACACCCAGATTTGCGAAGAAGGGTGACCACTTGCACACAAGCCGCTAATTAGGCTTGAGCCCATATTACCGCCACCAATAAAACCAATTTTATGTATTTTCATTTATTTCACTTTAAAATTTAAATTAAAAGAAGGATAGGATAAATTTATTTTACCTTGTATCCCTTGAGAAAAAGAATGCTTGTCAAACTATAGTTAGCTCATTTATCTGCGACTTCCCAAACAAAGCGGGCTAACAACTTATTACACAGCAAACACACCTGCTGGAAACTGCATCGTCATACAATGCAAACTTCCATACTGATGCACTAAAGAACGACAAGGCGTAGCAATAATTTTGCGCTCAGGAAAACACTCAGCCAAACGCGCTAATGCAATATCATCATGAGGATCGTCATAAACTGGCACCATCACAGCACCATTAATAATTAAGAAATTAGCGTAATTCGCAGGAAGTTGTTGCCCCTGCTCATCATAAATGGCTTTGGGCATGGGTAAAGGGACTAAATGATAGGGCAGATTATCGACCGTACGCAACGCCGCTAATTGCTCGTGCATCGCGTGTAAACCTTGATAATGTGGATCAGTTTCATCGGTGCAGGCGGTATAAGCAATCGTGCTGGACGAGCAAAAACGCGCTAAGGTATCAATGTGCGCGTCGGTATCATCACCTGTTAAATTCTCTTGGTCTAGCCATAAAATGCGCTGCGCACCCAATGAGTTTTGCAAATGTTGCTCAATATCAATAACAGATAAACCTTTGTTTCTATTTTCATTAAGCAAGCATTGACGGGTAGTTAGCAACGTCCCTGCGCCATCGCTTTCGATGCTACCGCCTTCTAAAATAAACTCACTCTCCTGATGTGCAATGCCAGCAAACAATGTAGTAGTTAATAGCGTAGTATTTAGGGCATTATCAAACTCATGGGGATATTTTTCACCCCAGCCATTAAAACGAAAATTACATAACTGCACCTGCCCATCAATTTCAACCGTTAAAAATACGGTATCGCGCACCCAAATATCATTAAGCTGTGCCTGACAAAAGCTAATCTGAGGTTGCTCACCTAACAGTGCCTGAATATGCTGTTGGTGTATAACATCATGACACACAATCACTAGCCGTTGATGCTGTGCAATAGTTAATGCAATAAACTGATAAGACGCTTCTACCGCATTAAGGCGTGTACTAAAATCGCCAGAAGCATGTGGCCAAGCAATTAATACTGCCGATTGATGTTCCCATTCTGCTGGAAATCGAATCATTATGTTAGTTCCTGTTGTTATAGTTAAAAAGTGTGTACTAATTTGAAGAAGAATGAACAAGCATTTCTGTGGCGTGTGCCAAGGTGTTTGCGGTTATGGTAACGCCACCCAGCATACGAGCGGTTTCATCAATACGTTCTGGCAGGCTTAATAAACGCACATGCGACGTAGTAATTTCGGCTTGATGATTTTTTTCAACATACAAATGTTGATGCGCTTGAGCCGCTACTTGGGGCAAATGCGTCACACACAATACTTGCCGATCGCTGCCAAGAGCACGTAATTTTTGTCCCACAATTTCAGCAATACCGCCACCAATGCCAGAATCAACTTCATCGAAAATCATTGTTGGGGTGCTTTTATCATGACTGGTCGTGACTTGAATCGCTAAACTTATGCGCGATAATTCACCGCCAGACGCGACTTTAGCCAAAGGTTTAGGCGGCAACCCAGGATTAGCACTGACTAAAAACGTAACCGCATCCCAGCCACTAAGCTTTGGCACATGATGTTCTAAGGTGGTCACGTCTACGATAAACTCGCCCTGCGGCATCCCTAATTCTTTAATCATCAAGGAAATCTGTTGCGATAACAACGCAGCACCTTGGTGTCGGCGTGAAGATAACTGTGTCGCTAAAAGAGTGTACTGTTCAATAAGTGGTGCCAGACTCTGTTCCAGCCCAGCAATGCGTTCTGAACCGTGCGTTAAGGCGCGTAACTCCTGCTCTAATTGCTGAAGCTGCGCGGGCAATTCCTCGGGTGTAATATGATGCTTACGGCTCAGGTTATGCACCAACGCCAGCTGTTTATCCAGCATCTCCAGTCTTGCAGGATCAGCATCTTGACTATCTAAAAAGCGTCGTAACTGCTTCGCCGCCTCTTCCGTTTGAAGGTGCGCTTCAGTTAATAATTGTACAATATCAGTTAATTCAGACGCAAAGCGAGCAAGCTGGGTTAGCTCAGTCACGCCCTGATTAATAACACTTACCACGGCACTAGGCGCGTCATATAACTGCTCAACTAACTTATTTCCTGTGTCAAAAATCTCCTGAAAATTGGCTAATCTACTGTGCTCTTCTGTTAAGACTTGATAATCAAACTGCGCCAAATCCAATTGCTGTAATTCTTCAATTTGATATAACAGCACCTCTTCTCTTGCGCTACTGGCCGCACTGGTTTTTTTTAAGTGTGCCGATTCTTTACTGGCTTTCAACCAGGTTTGGTAGCAAGCGTTTAACGCCTCAAGAAGCACTTGATTTTTGGCAAAATCATCGACGACACGAAGTTGCTCACCTGCATTTAACAGCGTTAAATGCGCGTGTTGCCCATGAATTTCCACTAATTTTGCACTAAATGTTTGTAAGGTTTGCAAATTAACCGCCGCGTTATTGATAAACGCTTTTGAGCGTCCATCTTGACTTACCACACGGCGAATAATACACGCTTGTTCATCATCCATGTCCTGTTCTTGCAACCATTGCTGCGCCGCAGGTGCATCTGAAAGATCAAAGTGCAAATTAACCTCTGCACGTTTGCAGTGCGGACGAATATACCCTGCATCGGCCCTACCCCCTAAAGCCAACCCTAATGCCGTCAATAATATTGATTTACCTGCACCGGTTTCACCCGTTAAGACAGACATTCCTTTGTGTAAATCCAAATCCAGTGTTTTAACGACGGCAAGATCATTAATAGTAAGATTAATTAACATGCGATTGTGTGGGGTAACCACTGCTCCAATTTAATTTATTCCTGAGTATATAAAAAAAGTCATGCCCTTCTGGGTGTAAAATTCTAATCGGTTTACATGCCTTTTTTATGACAATCTTGTCACTAATTAATACTTTTGGGATTTCAATATGATCACACGTAACTAAGGCGTTGATTTGTTTCGATTGGCAAAAACTAATTTCAATTTCCACTGAGTCTGCAATCACAATAGGTCGGTTAGATAAGGTATGAGAATTAAGCGGCACCAGCACCAATGCGTTTAAAGTAGGATGTAAAATTGGCCCACCTGCTGACAAAGAATAGGCCGTTGAGCCCGTGGGGGTGGAAATAATTAAACCATCGGAACGTTGTGAATTTAAAAATACATTATCAATTTTAGTGATGATTTCAATCATACTGGGCGTTACCCAGCGGTGAATAACGACCTCATTAACCGCCGTTTCTTCATGAATCACCTGATCATCACGAATAATTTTAGCGCACAACAAATAGCGTAACTCCTCAGTATAATGACCTTGCAAAATACGCGTTAATACTTCAGGCAATTCACTTGGGGAAATATCTACTAAAAACCCTACTCTGCCCAAGTTAATACCAATTAAGGGAATATCATAGTTAACTATTGCACGCGTAGCCGCTAAAAACGTACCATCGCCCCCCACTGCAATCACTAAATCGCAATACTGACCAAGAGTCTCAACAGCACACGCCGTCACGGACGCATCGTGCATAAATGGCAAACTATCTTTACTTACAATAACGGTACATTCAAATTGCTTCAACAACTGATGCAGCACGAATAAAGTCCCTGAAATACTAGGATCGCTGGGTTTGCCTATAATTCCAATCGTTTTAAAAGAAGTTTGCATAATAAAAAATAAATCAAAGAATAATATTATACAAAAGTGTTTTGAATAGCCTTACACAAATTTTTAGTAACGGCTATTACGCTCCAAACTACGACGCTTTACCAAAACCAATAATGCCGTCGCTTAGTGCATTGAGTATGTAAATCTGGTTATCGTGTTTAGACACCACTACACATTTACCTTGTGCTCAACTGTGAACTGAGCGGCAGGTGAAAACCTGTATCAAGAATTCTCAAGGTAGGACTTAATAAACGGAGAGGTTATGACACAATAGAAGTAACGTATTAGCCCTTTTTGAGAGTAAAATACGCCTCTATTTAAACTAACGAAAGCGGTGTCTTATGTCTTTATCATTAAATCTTCCCCGAATTATCGCATTTCCAATTGTGCTTGTTAGTGCTGTTGCTTCTGTTGTTTTGTTCTCTGTATTCTTTGCCGTATTACTCATACCCATATCAGTAATCGGTTTCAAAATTTGGAAAACAAAGCATGTAGCACAAAAAAATAAACATAAAGATGTTATAGACGCGCAATACACTGTACTTAAAAATGATGATAAATAGCCCTTCTTGGCAGTGCGCTTAAGTTAAGCTCCCGTAGTAAATTCCATTAGCCAAGCAATCGGCACACTAACGTGACTCATTCTAATGCCTGCTGTGCCCCGCAGCACTGAGTCTCTCGTTCGCCACCCAACACGGGGTGGCTCACCTCATCGCAATAACTCAACGCAATTTTGAGCGGTTTTGTACAACACCACGCAAAAAACGCTCCACCCTATCGGCTCTGAGGACTGCTCGACTTCCTGTCTCGCAGCCAAGAGCCTGTTGCATGGCATTTTTCTTTCTATATCAGCCATGATTGCTAGGATAACAACGCGGTCTTAAACAATGTCAAAGTCGTCGACGGTGAGCGCTAATTTAGTGCCTAATAGTGCTACTTTTATGGCACCACCTAGCCCATTTGCGTCAGCGTCATAACTTAATACGCCATTAGCACGGTTGTAGAGTAAATAATCGCTTTCATCTATGGCCACACGACCAATACGGATATTTTCCTGACTAAAGTCATCAACACTTAACGCAGTAAATACGCTGCTATCAAACTGCAAGGTATCTTGAGCTACGATAAACGTGGTTATTTTGTCGCTACCCAACAAGGTATTCATCACAAAGGTATCTCGTCCTTCCCCGCCAAGCAATTCATCATTGCCCAAGCCCCCCGTTAAGCTGTCATTGCCTAACCCACCTTGTAGCGTATCGTGTCCTGCTAAACCGTTCATTACGTCATCGGCGGCGGTACCAATTAACACATCATTACGCAAGGATTCGGTTTTACCTTGTTGAATAAGCTTAAAGTCTACGGGTACTTTAAGCGTGTTACTTTCATCCGATATGCTAAAAACAAATTGTGTGCTTACATTCGTGGCAAGCTTCTCAAGCGCCTCAGCATTGGGTTCAAAACGATATTCTCCAGTGCTAGGATTGAGTGTTAAGGTACCAAAAGCATTACTTTTGCTCACACTAATTTGATTACGCGTTGCATTGATTAGACCAAAGCTAATACTGTCTGAATCAATGTCGCTGGCACTTAATACGCCCGTTACGGTGGCATACGTATCAACATTAGGCGTATCGATATAAGTGATGGCAGCAGGCATTGTCGTGACTACTGGTGCATCATTAACCGCAGCAAGGGTAATGGACGCTTGCACTGATGTGGCTGAGACTAAGCCATCACTATCTAATGCCACCATACTGAAAGCCTGAATCGTCCCCTGAGCATTTTCATCACCCACCCAAAAACCACGCTGCTCTGCACTAAGCGTGTTATTGGTTTCGGCATTCCAGGCGGTTGCCGTAAGCAATTGTTCACCAATAAGCAATGTGCCAGCATTGACTTCCTTAACAACATATCCCGTAATAGCTGCTCCAGCCGTATCAATAACACTGAGTGCTTTTAATTTAGCAAAGCTCAGCATGGTAAGCTTGTCTTCTTCACCCGAGGCCACCGCACCGGTAAAGCCTTTAAATAAAGGTGCGTCGTTAACATTTTGCACCGCAATTGAGATGGCGTGTTCCGTTGCTTGCCCACCTTTATCAGTAGCAATAATGGTTACGTCGTACTGATTTTTTGCTTCATAATTTGCGGCTTTCTTTAATGTCATGACACCAGTTCTAGTATCAAGGTTTACTAAATCAGCATCCCCGTGTGCTTTAAGACTAAAGCTTACCGCATCATCTTGATCTGCATCAGTCACTGTGCTGGTGTAAATCACGGTATTAACGTCAGCATTTTCAGAAACTGTGCCTGTTTTAGCTGAGCTAAATACGGGAGCAATATCAAAGCTATTTGTCACCTTAACGGTAATGGCTTGTTCTGCTGTTAAAGCATGGCTATCAGTGGCTATAACGGTAAACGTGACGGTAGGTTTGGCTTCAAAATCTGCCGCTTGCGTTAAGGTCACTGCACCTGTTAACGCATTGATTGCTACCAAAGCAGCATCACCACTGCTTGCTTTTATGCTGTAGGTCAGCGTGTCGGCGGCATCAACATCTTGCGCATTGGCTTGATAAATAACGGTGTCTACCGTGGCATTTTCAAGCACACTGCCGACATTTCCAGACACAAACGCAGGGGCTTCATTTACGTTACTGACCGACACCACGAGTCCCTGACGGGTTAATAAACTTAAGCTCGCATTATCAGAGACCTCAATATTAAGGGCATAACTCGCTTTGCTTTCAAAATCAGCTTTGCCTGTAAAGCTTAGCGCGCCTGTGCTGCTATGAATTGAGAATTGCGCCGCATCGGCGCCAGATAAGCTATAAGAAAGCACCTGTCCGGCATCGACATCGGTGGCTGTTGCTGTATAAATTACTCCAGTTTGCTGATTATTTTCTGGCACTGTTGCCGTCGTAGCTGAGGTGATTACGGGCGCTTCGTTAACATCAACAACAGTAATAACAACTGCTTTTTCAGCCGATAACCCTCCCGCATCGGTAGTTTTCACGGTAAAACTGTAAGAAGATTTAGCCTCATAATTGACTGTGTTTTTTACCGTCACGGCACCCGTGCTGGCATTGATAGTCACTAGCTCAGCATCTCCAACAGCGGCTTTAATGCTGTAGGTATGCACATCATCACGATCAACATCAGCACTGGTTGCCGTATAGACAATGGCACTTAGCGCTGAATTTTCATACGCTTGCCCAACGCTTGCAGAACCTATTGTCGGTACGTTGTTACCCAAATTAAAGCCTGCAACAATTGGGTTATGGTCACTTGAACGGTACGCATCTGCCGCATAATAACTGGCTATTTGAGCGTCTGTTTTATAGTTGGTGTTGTAATCTAATACGGTTGACTCCTCCGCATTAATTGCCAAGGTTTGCGCAGCACTCATTTTGTTTACTAAGGAATCACTGATTAAAATATGATCTAACGAACCCCATAAACCATCAAATGAGTACGATAAATCACTGCTTGCCATAGCAAAACCATTGGCCTTTAAATAGTTAATTGGATCTTCTTGACTGTAGGCATTGAAATCACCCACCAAGATGACATCCGCATCATTTGACCCCGTTGGACGATTTTGTAACCACGCCACTAAATCCTGCGCCGCTTGCATACGTGCTAGATTGTTTGCCCCTTGTCCATCACCAGTATCTGCATCCAACACACTGCCTTTAGATTTAAAATGATTGACAACAACGGTAAATTCTTCGCCATCAGCAAGTGACTTAAAGGTTTGCGCCACGGGTGCACGATTACCATAAGTGATTGAAAAAGCATCATACGCAGGATTTGTGTTGCTGGTATCTGGCACCGCTGCTTGCCCCACTAAGGCAACTTTGGCGGTTTTATACACAAGCCCGACCATAATGGCATCATCACCGGCCGTCACTGCATCGGCGCCATTACCATCTTTATAAGGGGCATGCACATACGCATAGGTGCCCGCACCCGCAGACGCATTAAGAGCATCGACTAAGGTATCAAGCGCACTGCTACCGTCAGCAAAACCATTATTTTGAATTTCCATGAGTCCGACGACATCTGCATCTAACCCCGTGATATTGGCAACAATTTTAGCTTGTTGACGCGTTAATTCAGTCGCATTGTCTGCGCCACGTCCCGCTTGACTGCTACCGTTTGGGTTAGTGAAGGTTGTTGAACCTAAAGTGGTGAAATAATTTAAAACATTAACCGAAGCGACTTTAATTTCTGAAGAACTGATTGCCGTCGCAATATTGGCTGAAGTAGGCCGTGCATCGCCAGTAAAATTAACGGTTGTAGTCGGCTCTACACGATAAGTTGTTTGATAATCCAGTGCTGAACCATCATTAAATTGATCTAATACCCCCACAACGTTAGTCACTGCATCACCAGCACGCAACGGATTGCTGGCAGTAAGCTCGGCACCATTACGACCTAATAAGCTCGTGGGGTTTTGGGTACTGCTGCCATCCCCTACAATAATTTGATCTTTTTGAACGGCAGCTTGATAAGCCGTGTAATTCGCTACACTTGGCGCTGAGCCTTCCGTAAACTGCGTTAATAGAGCATCTGATGTTAAGGTGACTTCGCCATAACGACCTAAATCATAGTTATCGGTGACCACTAATTTACCATTGGCAGTACCTGAGCTAATGTTCACACGCATACCTTCGTAAGCTTCCCAATTAACTATTGAAGCAATCGGTAAGGTGATGTTAACGGGTTCAGGTAAAACAACGGTTGTGGCATCGGTGATTAAACTAAAGCTGGGCGAAGTGATTTCGGTTAAACCGTTATATTCAGCGACCACGCCACTCACCTGCACGGTATCCCCAACGCTGTTAGCACTTAAGCCAGTAAGCACTGAGCTACCGTAATACACAAAAATACCTTCTGACGTGCTGGCATTAGCATCCTGATCAACACTTTCTTCTTGGATATAAAAGCCTTTTTCATTGGCTAAATAAGCTGTGACAACACCCTCAACGGTGACACTTTGCCCAACTGCACTGGCAATACTGCCCACGCCTTGCACCGCAGAAATTTTTACAATGCCCGTATCATCATTGCTTATTGTGCCTGTGGCGATAGCCCCAACAATGCTACTACCTGTGCTGGGACTGCTTAAGGTCACGGTAAAGTTTTCACTGATTTCCGCACTGGTGTCTGCACTGACGGGAATAGTAATGGTTTTAGTTAGCTCATTGGCTGCAAACGCTACTGTTCCTGCTGGTAAGCTACCGCCAAAATCTGCTGCTGTGGCAGAATCACTGCTTACGGCGTAATTAACCGTGCTTGCACTGGTGCTTAGTCCACTGCGCGTTACGGTAAAGGTAAAGTTACTCACGTCACTATTCCCTTCTGCTTTGACTGCATCGGTTGCGGTTATTGCTAGTAATGTGCCCGTGTAGCCAGTAATGCTTACGTCATCGACACGCCAATTTGCACCTGCATTCGTGCCCGTACCTGAAGACGTATACGTAAAGGCAAAATATGCAGAGTCACTGGTAATCGCGGATAAATCCACTAAGCCAGAGGCTGTTGTTTGCTGACTGTTTTCAGCAGAAGGTGTATAGCTTAACGGTGTCCAAGTGGCTACTGTAGGATCACCCATACCCAAGTAATTAACGGAATACTGTAGCTTTACTTCTGGATTAACTGTGCCGGTATCTGCATACCGTGTCCACGTTGTAAAACTTAAAAACTCAGCATCTGTTTGCGTTAAATTGAAGGCTTTAGAAAGCAGCCAATCATTGGCCGCAGCGGTATCACCAAAGGCATTCACCTCTGCTGTACCTGCACTGCTGTACCATGTATTGGTGGTATCGGCATCTTTACTGTACGCGGTAAATTCACCTAAGCCACTGGTAAAGGTTTCGCTATAAGCTGTGCTAAGACTAGCGCCTTTAAGCACACCTAATGCACCCGGCGAGCCAATGCCCCCTGCTTGCGTAAAGGCACCTAAAGTACCCGAAACCGCCGCCTTGTATTTAGGTGCACTGGTGGATTGTTCATCCCACACGGCTGACGTTGTTGCCGCTGCTGCACCTACTGCGATGCCCGCATGACCTGTTACGACGGCGGCGTTATCGGTACGTGCCGCAGGCGTAATTACCGTGCCATCACTGGCGGTAATGGAGGTGGTTTTGTAATTAAACCCAGTGACGACTTTACCATTTGCATCAAACACCACGACGGCATCAGCACTGCCCAACCCTGCACCGCCCGTGGCAATCACTGTTCGGGCCGTGGGTAAATTACTCCACGCAGTACGAAACGCTGCGGCATCAGTATTATTGGCGACCACTAAGGTCGCACCTGCTGCCAAGCTTAAAGAAGGAAACGCAGTTGCACTGCTAAGCGTTGCTGCACTGTCATTCCATTTCCACCCCGTTAAATCAACAGTGCTTGTGCCATAGTTGTATAACTCAAAGAAATCAATGCTGTTTGCATTAGAATTAACCTCGGTAATTAAAACATTGGCTAATGACGACGTAGTGGGAGCGGCCGTCACAAAATTTAAAGCACTATTGCCTGTTAATCCTGTCCACGCATTATTGGCATGATCGATTAACGCGGTCGTGCCCGCCTCGACGTAATAGCCCGTGTCTTGCACTAAATCAGCGGTAGGATCAAGCGTTACCTTGTTATACGCAATCGTGACGCGACTGGTATTGTTGGCAGCAAGGGTTTCTACCACACTGCCATCACTGCTTTTTTTAATGACAAAAGACCCCGCGCCAGCTTTGACTGCTTCGTTAAAAAATAATTGAATCGAGCTAGTTGTTGCCACACTACTGGCATTATCAGTAGGCGAACTGCTCACTAACACGGGAGCTTGCGTATCGGTAACATTGGCACCTAAGCTGACCCAATTGCCCTTAAATTGCTGATCACTGGCGGGCAAGTCTTTAGATACTAAAGATTTACCTGACCATACGCTGTCGCCATTATCTTGTAACAATTGCACTAACGTGCCACTACTGGTACTGAGCACATCGACAATAGTTTCAAAACTGCCACCTGTGCCATCGCGCAAACTATCTAACGCAACGTCTAACTCTGTGGGCGTGGTTGAGGCACCATCCCAACGATACAAACGAAAATCATTGGGCACCGTGCTTGACGCTGCACCTGCTGGCCCTGCCAAAATTAAATAATCGTTACCTGTAGCGGCTTTTTCAATTGAACGAATACCACGACCACCTAAATCTAATTCAATGGGCGCGCCAAAAGTAGGCGTTGAGCCACCTATTAAGCCACTGACGGCAACCGGTACAATCAATGCTTTTTCACGCGTTCCCGTATCAGTCAAGGGCGCACGAAAGCCTAAGAAAAGCTGCGTACCATCTTGGCTTGCAGTCATCCCTTCAATTGAAAAGCCATTAACTAACTCAGGAATAACGCCTGTTGACGACGCGGTTAAGCCAAAATAATTGGCTCCTTTACCATGAACATTGCTACTATCCCAAGTTTTTAATGCACCTTCTAAGCCTGCATACTCCCCAACATAAGTAAATTGCGTATCAGCACCGGTACCAGAAACTGTCACGGCAAACAGATGTTCGCGATTATTTTCTTCAGTCCCGTCTTTTTTATTACTGTGCGAGCCAGTGAAATACAAGGTGTCACCAATACGCGTGCTGGCTTCTAAATCTAATTCCAACGCACTGCCGATTGAGGACGAAAAACTCCATTCTTTTACTGCTGCGCCCCCCGCGCGTGGAAAAATGCGTAACACACTGGCTTCATCATCACCCACAATCATCCAATTGGCATCTAAGGCGAGTGCTGTTGACGCATCTGAACTTCCAGAACTTGTGCCAGTATTGGGTGTAAAGGTTTGCATACTGTTTGCTAAGCCTACATCAGCAAAATTAACACCTAAATCTGTTTTAATGGCGTTTGAAATACCGCTTGCGTTACCGCCTGTAAACGCACTGTTGGCAAAGGTCAAGCTGATGTCACTCACATCATTGACACTTCTATTAACCGTTGCCGTGCCAGTAAAACTTAACTCAGCAGTTGTTGTGCTGGTCATTTTTACTATTGCCGTTAAGCCTTCGGGAACGTTGGTTAATGTGGCTTTATTGGTCGTAAGTAAGTTGTCATTTACGGTACCCGTAAAGGTTTCGCCGCCAGATAAAGTGAGGATTATTTTATCGGCAATCGTGCCATCAAAGGCTTTTGATTCATTCACTGCACTGGCACTGTACGTCAGTGTGCCGATTAGATCATTGTCAGTAAGGGTAATGGTCTGATTGGTGGTTACCCCCAAACTAAGACCTGAAGAAGGATTACTAATACTGACTGTTGCCGTTTCTAGTGCTTCTAATACAGCATCATCAACCACCCTAAAGGTAACTGAGCCTGTAGTTTGACCATTGGCAATAGTTAGCGTGGTATTGGATAAAGTGTAATCGCCGGCGGTAATATTAAGCCCTGAAACCACCACATTTAAGGTTTGATCGCTGGTTACTGCGCTGGAAGCTGTGGCCGTTAAAGTGATTAACGTGGTGCCTGCTTCGGTTCCTGTGGCAGAACTTACGGCAAGCGTTACCGTGGGTGTACTGGTAGTAATTGAAAAACTGCCACTGAAGTTAGTCGTCACGGTATCGCTACCTGTCCAATTACTTGCGGTATTGATAGCAGTACGCGCTGCCGCCACTGATGCAAAGGTTGTTGAGCCAGTGTAACGTGCGTTATCCCATTCCGCCGCAGATTTTCCTACCGCCACGGCATTTACACCATCTGTTAAGCCGGTAGGTAAGGCAGTATCATTGCTATTACCTGTTGCCACAAAACTACTATTAAAAGCTGAGCGGTAAACCGATACTGCGGCAAGTACCGTTGGCGAACTACTTGTCATTGCGGTGCCCGTTCCAGTAATGTCCCCTTGAAAGGCAATCAGCGAATCCCCCGAAGTTGACAAACTAAAGCTAGAGCCATTTAAATTGACCCACCCTGTGGTACTTCCTGTATCTGAACCCGTACTTGTACCGTTAGCGATATAAGTAATCACCGTACCCACTGTTTGCGAGGTCGCAGCCGTGTATTGCAACATCCCTTCACCGGTACGAAAGGCACCCGCCGTATACCAGCCGTTATCCGTCACATTAATTATTGTGCCTGCATCAATATTTTTTAATAAAACAAATGAAAAGGTATCGGGGTTATCGCCAATAATACTTAAAAACGCCACATCGCCAGCCGCCAACGTGGTGGCAAAAACGCCTGTGTACGCATTTCTTACTGCTGGGCTAAACGGTGCAATCAGCCCAGAAGGTAACTCCCACACGCCGCCTAACTGTGCCGAACCAATCAACCCTGTTGCCGCAACAACGTGTGCGCCAGTCGCTTCAGTCATGGCCTCAATAAATGCTTGACCCTCTGCGCCCGCACCCGTTTGGCATGACCAAAAAGCTAAGGTTAAGTCACGCTGTGCTAAGCCATCAAAACGACTACGAAACTCAGTAGCGGTAAATACCTGTCCACCTAAGTGCAGCTGACCTGGCGCACCATGTCCCAACACATGCACGATGTGTAAGTTAGGTTCTGCTAAGGCTTTAACTACTAAGCGATAAGCATTGTCACCTGGCTGCACCAGCCATACTTCTGTTAACGGACTTAAGCCCGTCAACAAAAGATCTAAATCGTTAATGTTCGCATCAGCTATTAATAATTCAGTAGCTAACACTGCATCTTGCATCAAGGGATGTTGGTGAGATTTCATGGTATTTTTCCTTACTCGACTTAAGTAATAGTTTAGTTGCTGACGACCAGATAGTCGTTATCTTCACCAACTTACCTAATAAGTATGAAAATCTAATGACATTCACTTAACTGTAATGGTTAACTTCCCCAACTTTTCAAAGAGGAAAGTCACTGTTTACAGCATTAGTTTGACTAAAGCTTTATTGTTACCGGGTATATTCCTTGATTATTTGGAATAAAAAAGCTTCAGCTTTTTTCGTGTTATGTTAGCTGCACGATAAAACGTGCCTTCATAATAAGGGCTGACATCATAAATAAACGGTATCATTCGACACCTAGGCATAGAGGTATCGACACACCTTCAGAATCTCGTCATTTCGGCATGGCTTGCCTTAATCGAGTAAGTACGCAGGTAAATGCGCATAAATTAGTCGCTACACACGCCTTGTTAACAACCGCAATCACGGCAAGTGATTGGCACCTAAATAGAGAGGACAGTATGAAATTTATCCACACATCAGATTGGCATATCGGTCGACACTTCCACAATGTATCGTTATTGGATGACCAAAAGCACGTGTTGAAACAATTGATTCAACATATTAAAGACGAGGCCGTGGACGCTGTAGTGATTGCCGGTGATATTTATGATCGCGCAGTGCCACCCGCGGCTGCGGTAACGGTGCTGGATGATGTGTTGAATGAAATTTGTGTTGACCTAGGCATTCCTGTGTTACTTATTTCTGGTAACCACGACAGCGCTGAACGGCTGCGTTTTGGAGCCAGACAATTATGTCAAGCTGGACTGCATATCATCAGTGAGCTAAGCCAGCTTAGGCAGCCAATAAGAATTAGAGGGAATTCGCAGGAAGTGTGTTTTTTTGGTATTCCTTACAACGATCCTGAATCAGTTAAAGCGCATTTTAAGCCCGACGTTCCCGTCTCTACACACGACCAAGCGCACCGCTATCTAATCGAACACATTAGCAGCACTAAACCTACTGACGTGCCTTGTGTCCTGATTAGCCATTGTTTTGTTGACGGCTGGGATGAATCCGAGTCAGAACGACCTCTCTCAATTGGCGGCGCGGATCGTATCAGTATCGATGCGTTCACTGATTTTGATTATGTGGCGTTGGGGCATCTACACAGCCCACAACACAAGGGTGAGCAGCATATTCGCTACTCTGGTTCATTGTTGAAATACAGTTTTTCTGAACAACATCAACGTAAAGGCGTAACTTTAGTAGAAATGGATGCCAACGGCATGCGTTCCGCCACGCATTTGCCGCTGCATCCGCTGCGTGACATGCGTATTCTGGAGGGCGACTTGGCTACCTTGCTGGCGCAGGGCAAAACTGATCCGCAGCAAGACGATTATTTGCTAGTGCGCTTAACCGATAAACACGCCCTGCTTGATCCTATGAGTAAATTGCGGCAGGTGTATCCCAACGTGTTGCACCTTGAAAAACCAGGTATGTTGACGATGTCCGAACAGTCTCTTAAACGTGAGAGCTTAAAGCGTGGAGAATGGGAAATGTGTTGTGATTTCTTTAAAGAAATGTACGACGATTTAACAACAGAGCAAACTCAGGCACTTAAAGACATTATTACAGATATTCATAAAGGAGAACGGGCATGAAACCAGTAACCTTAACACTACAAGCCTTTGGCCCTTTCGCGGGTCGTGAAAGCATAGATTTCAGTCGTTTGGGCAACAATCCCTTATTTCTTATCAATGGCCCGACGGGCGCAGGTAAAAGCTCGTTATTAGATGCCATCTGCGTGGCACTTTACGGGCACACTACAGGTGCTGAGCGTGAACCGGCACAAATGCGCTGCGATTATGCCGACTCTGCACTGTTGACCGAAGTGCAACTGGACTTTCAGTTAGGTGAAACGTGTTACCGCGTGCGGCGCGTACCAATGCAAGAACGTCCTAAAAAAACTGGCGATGGCATTACCATTCAGCAAGCTGAGGCACAATTGTGGCAGCTTGATGCAATACATGGCGATGTATTACTGGTGGCAAAAAGCGTGACGGATGCCACCAATGAAATCCGTACCCGCATTGGTTTAGATGTTGAGCAATTTCGCCAAGTGATGGTGTTGCCACAAGGTAAGTTTCGCGAATTATTGATGGCAGACTCCCATGAACGGGAAAAAATCTTCAGCCAATTATTTCAAACGCAAATCTATACGCGTATTGAAGAACAATTGAAAGAACAGGCTTTGAAGATAAAACAAAAAATAGGGGAGCTGCAACAGACGATTAAAGGCATCTTGATCAGTGTTGATGTGGATACGGCCGCAGAAATTAATGACGAATTAAGCCTGCTTACCCCCGCCTTGGCGATCACGTTACAACACAAAGAAGACGCTCAACACGCGCAGTTACAGGCGACTAAAGCCCATGATCAGGCGCAGTCACTTACCCAACGCTTCGAAGCCTTAGCTAAGAAGCACACTGAACTGGCTGAGCAAAAAAACCAGCAAACCTTAATTGATACCCAGCAACGGCACTTGGATGCTGCGCTAAGCAGTCAGAAAATTAAACCTGTTTATCAATCGTATCAAGAAAAAGCCAACGCACTACAAATACTAACTAAGCAACTCATTACCAGTGACCAGGCCGTGGCAGACGCGACGACGGCAAAGCATGAGGCAGAACAGCACTGGCAGACAGCCAAAACGGCTTTTGCTGAGGTTGAATCCTTAACTAAACAGCAGATAGAACTTGAGCAGTATCAGGGTAGAGTTGCTGAATTGTTAACTGCGCAAGCAATCTTGACGACTGCGGAACAACACTTCACGCTCAGCCAAGAGGCGGTCAATAAGCACGTAACAAACAGAGACGCGGTGAACGCTGAACAGAAAAGCACAGAGGCTCATATTAAGCAAACTGAGCAAGTCTTGAACAGTTTGGCAAGTCGGCAGATGGATTTGGAGGTTTATCGCGTGCGCTATGAACAACGCAAACAACTTGAAGACAAACGCGGCAAACAACACGAATTAGCACAGCACGAAGCTAACTTACTGAACGTTCATCAACGCAGACAGAGCGCGTTTGACACCATGCACACTACGGCGCGGCAAACAGAATTGGCGTGGCACAGCGGTCAAGCGGCCTTACTTGCTCAGGAACTTCAGGTTGATCAGCCGTGTCCCGTGTGCGGTAGCACAGTCCATCCTACGCCCGCCCATGCCGTTAAGGATGCTGAAATCATTACCAAACTGCACGTGGACACCGCCAGAGCAAAAGAGGAACAAGCACGTAAAGCACTGGATATAGCAAAGGCAAACTATGACAGTGCTCATCTGGACACCGCCAGCCTAGGCAATGAAATCAACCAATTGACTGCACAATTAGGCACTATCGCCCAGCAAGCATTAACCGACCTTGAGCAAACTTACCAGACTAAACAGACCGAGGTTAACGACTTACTAACACTGCAAACCGAATATAAGCAGCGTATCGAGCACAACGACACACTAAAGGTGCAACTGTCTGAATTGCAAGAAAAGCTTGCCTGGTCAGAAAGCCAAGCGAAAATAACACATGATAAGGCCATTACAGACCGCGCTACGGTGCATCAGCTAGAAAAACTGGTGCCGGCCGCTTATCGTGATGCTCAGGTATTAAGCCATGCACTTGAGGCACTGCGTACTAAGATTAAACAATTAACCGAGACTGTCACTCAGACACACACCACTTTCACGGAAAAATCGACTGCCCTCGCCAGCGCATTGTCTAATCTGGCAACGTTAAATCAGCAACGTGACGGCTTACAGCACGAGGCCACTCAGACGGAAACGGCGTGGACGCTCGCGTTAAGCGCCAGCATGTTTGCCAATCTTACCGACTTTAACGCCGCGTTACTTAGCGATGATGCGCAGCAAACACTGAAAAGCCAAATCGAACGCTACGCTACTGAACGTGCTAGTCTGCAAGGCGCAGTCGACCAACTTGAAGCAGATTTAACGGGGCAGTCGCGCCCAGATGAGAACAAAATCAAAGCGGAACTGGCCGACAAAAAGCAAGCCTTTACTGCCTATGATTCGGCTTGGCAAAAACAGAACGCACGCCATAACCAGTTACGTGATGTGCAAAACAAGCTTGCTAACGCAAATAAACAGGATGATGTGTTGGCGGATCAATATAAAATTTATGGCACCTTAAGCGCGGTTGCCAATGGGCAAACGGAGCATCGCATCAGTCTGCAACGCTTTGTGCTTGGCGTGTTGCTGGATGACGTTCTTATTCAAGCCTCGCAGCGTTTACGCATCATGAGCAAGGGTCGTTATCAATTGGTGCGTAAAGATGATCGCACCAAAGGGAATAAAGCCTCCGGACTTGATTTGGATGTTGAGGATACCTATTCTGGCAAAAATCGTCCGGTAGCAACCTTGTCGGGCGGGGAATCGTTCATGGCCGCATTGTCTTTAGCACTGGGCTTGTCCGACGTTGTGCAGTCTTACGCAGGCGGTATCAAGCTGGATGCCTTGTTTATTGATGAAGGCTTTGGCAGCCTTGATCCTGAATCTTTAGACTTAGCCATTAGAACCTTAATCGACCTGCAAGCCAGTGGTAGAATGATTGGCATTATCTCCCACGTAGCTGAATTAAAAGAACAAATGGCATTACGGATTGATGTGGTAAGTGGCAAAAACGGAAGCAGCATTCGAACGGTAGGAGATTACCACCTTTACGATGCCACCAATCGTATTCACAACTAAAACTGCCAACGCTTCGCCGTCAATATCTTCCGCGATAATCAACAATGGACGACCTGCTTTTGCAACGCCGTCTAATACTGGCAACATATCGCGGATGGTTAAAATTTTTTGCTATAAATCAAAATCATCGGGGCCTCTAATTTAATGCTCATGCTGTGTTGTTTGTTGATGAAATACTGCGCGGCATGATGCAATCGAGGCTTTTTTTGAATCGTTGACACTACAACAAAAGGATCACCATCTTTTTTCCCTGTTCAGTCCAATAGTCCATCGCTTCCAATAATATCGCATTTGCAATGTGCCAATCTTCTGGCTGATGCGTTCTAAAATTGTGTGAGTTGTTATACACAATCAAAAAATCGTTACCCGAATCTATCCACGAAAGATCAGTCAAACAATCCGAAAAAGCATCCCAATTTATTCCAAAGTAACGGGGGAATTTAAGTTTTTCAGCAAACTCCGTCAAAAACGTTTGCTTGTCTTCGATAACGTTGCCGTCAATAAAAAAACTGCTGAATTCATATAATAAGCGCATAACTTAAGGCTCAGGCTGAGAGGGCTTATTTTTAATGGCTTGATAGGCTTCTAAGGCGTGCTGTCTGGATAATTTTAAATCCACCAGTGGATAAGGATACGTTTGCCCCAGCGTAATCCCGGCTTGACTCAGTATTGATAACGGTGCCGCCCAAGGTTGGTGAATAAACGCGTTGGGTAAGTGTTGAAGCTCTGGGCAGTAATGACGGACGTAATCACCTTCAGGATCAAACTTTTCGCCTTGTAAGACGGGATTAAAAATTCTGAAAAAAGGCGCAGCATCTGCGCCAGAGCCTGCAACCCATTGCCAGCTTGCACTGTTTGCAGCTAAATCGGCATCCACTAAACATTCCCAAAACCACGCCGCACCGTGTTGCCAATGAAGGCGCAGGTTTTTAACTAAATACGAGCCAACCAGCATACGCACACGATTATGCATAAAGCCTGTTTGCCATAGTTCGCGCATGCCTGCATCAATAATAGGTACACCTGTTTGCCCACGTTGCCAGGCACGCAGTTTTTCATCTGCTGGACACCACGCAAAGTCGTTAAACTTTTTATTAAAATTTTGGCTAGGTAAGTCAGGGAAGTGATACAGCAGGTAATGGCTAAATTCTCGCCAGCCTAATTCGCTTAAAAAACAGTCGTTGGCATTATCTTCTGAATTGCTTGACGCGTGCGTTAAGACTGCATGCCATAGTTGATGGATGGATAACTCACCAAAATGTAAATATGGGCTGAGTGAAGACGTACCGTTAAGACTGGGAATATTGCGTGCCTGTGGGTACTGTTGAATCGTATGTTCTAAAAAAGCGGCAAGGTGCTGTTGAGCCGCCTGTTCGCCTGGCTCCCAGCGTTGGGCTATCGTGTGATACCAATTAATTTTAGGTAGCAAAGCCAAGCTGTCAATACCTTGATTTAACTCAGCAATAGCTTGATACACTGGATTTTTTGGTGCGTCAAGAGGCAGGCGTGGCGGTGGTGCGGTTAAGCAGCCCTTGCGATAAAACGGCGTGAAGACTTTATATACAGTCCCTGTTTTAGTCAAAATCTGCCATGGTTCCCACAGTAAACTACCGTTAAAACTGTGCACGGTGTAGCCTGCTTGTTTAAGGTGGGTTTTAATGTGTTTATCGCGCTGTATTTGCCAAGGTTCATAGCTACGATTCCAGACCACCTGTGTTGCACCCGTGTGGGCAAGTAAGGTCAGTAACTGTGACAAGGGCTCGCCACTGAGCACCGTTAAGCTATGATTAAGCGCCTTGTTAAGTGCCAATAAAGACTGCTGAAGCCACCATTGACTGGCGCCACCCAAAGCAGAATCTGTAGCATGCGAACGGTCATAAATATAGACAGGAAATACTGTACTACTTAAACAGGCGCTCACTAACGCTGGGTTGTCATAAATACGAAGATCTTGTCTAAACCACATCAGGGTTTTATCTGTTGCTAAGCTCATGGTGTCTTTAAAAGAGTTGCTGTCAGCAGGAGTAAAAAACCTTGGCCTTGTTAGCGGATGGCTAAATAGTTACCAAATTATTTATCTGTACGTCTATTAAGCATAGGTATCTACACAGCTTTTGACCCTAATTAAAACAATTAGTTACAATGATACTAAGCGCCTTCTCCTGTTGGAAGGGGTTGTGGAGAGGAGAATAAAATCAAGCAGTTATATTTCCCCTCATCCCAGCCTTCTCCCTTTGGAGAAGGGGCAACGTTACGTGTGTAGAGAGGTATGCTTATTAAGTGCGTAAGTCACGTTCAATCTATTTCATTAAGCAAGGCCATCATGTCCTGAACCGACATTTTACCGCTCACTTCACCACCTTCCAGTAAGCTGTTCGCTAGGTCTCGTTTGTGTTTATGCAAATCAACAATTTTGTCTTCAATGGTGTCTTTTGCAACCAATCGGTAAATTGTCACGGGACGTTTTTGCCCCATTCGATGCGCCCTATCTGAGGCCTGATCTTCCACCGCTGGATTCCACCACGGATCCATGTGAATGACATAATCGGCAGCAGTCAGGTTTAAGCCTGTACCGCCTGCTTTAAGGCTGATTAAAAACAAATCGCCCTCGCCTGCCTGAAACGCGTTCATCGCTTTTTTACGTTCTGGCACGGGCGTTGATCCATCCAGATAATGATAGCCGATGCCTTTTTGGTCGAGGCGTTCACGAATCAGGCTTAAATGTCCAACAAACTGACTGAACACCAAAGCTTTATGGTTGTTTTCTAGTAATTCATCGACTAATTCTTCAAAGGCTTGCAGTTTAGAACTATTAAGCAGGCTTTCAGGCATGACTAATCGTGGATGGCAACAGGCGCGACGCAGCTTCATGATTTCTGCCAACACTTTCAGCTGCGGATTGCCTTGTTCTTTCGACGCGTTAGCAATGGCTTGCATGGCGTTACGGCGCAACGCTTCATAAAAACTGCGTTCGTCGGCACTCAGTTCAATATGCAGTGTCACTTCAGTGCGAGGCGGCAATTCGGTCAGCACGTCGTTCTTCAAGCGTCGCAAAATAAATGGGCGCAACAGTTTTTTCAGGCGTTGCTGCACGACGTGATCTTGGTTGTTTTCAATGGGCTGTGCATAACGTTCATTAAATTTGCTTAAAGAACCAAGTAAACCTGGATTGATAAAATTGAATAAATTCCATAATTCACCCAAATGATTTTCTATCGGCGTACCGGTGGTAATCAATTTAAAATCGGCTTGCAAGGCCATTGCCGCTTTTGAACGTTTGGTCATGGTATTTTTGATTGCTTGTGCTTCATCAGCAACCAGCGTATGCCAATGCTTTTGCGCCAAGCGTTCGCCTTCGGTTTGCAACAAACCATAACTGCACACGATTAAGTCGAAGGCCTCGGCATTATCGAGCATGGCTTGCCGGTCACCGTAACCAAAATGCTGCACATTGAGGGTGGGCGCAAAACGCTGGCACTCTTCCAGCCAATTGATACACACTGAAGTGGGTGCCAGAATCAGTGTAGGGCCGTCGGGTGCGCGTGACAAAATCAACGCCAACGCCTGCACGGTCTTACCCAAGCCCATATCATCTGCCAAACAAGCACCTGCTCCCCAATGCGCTAGCCGCGTCATCCATTGATAGCCTTCACGTTGGTAATCACGCAATTCACCTTGCAGCGTGGACGGCAGTGTTGGGTTTAAGTCGCTAAGCTCATTGAGGCGTCGTAACTGGTCTTTCCACTGCTTACTGGCACTGATTGTCATGCCGTCAGTTATGTCATCAAGTGCCTGTGCGGCTAACGGATGAAAACGAATTTTATCGTCCTGCACGTCGCCCAAACCCGATAAATCATCAAGGCGTTGACGCAGTTCGCGTGTCAGGGCAATAATCTGCCCATCTTCTAATCTAAGAAAACGTCCAGACGAGCTGCTTAATAACTGCATTAAACGCTGCATATTAAAGACGTGCTCGTCATCGATTACCAACTCGCCTTCAACGCTAAACCAGTCACGTTCTTTACGCACCGAAAACTTTGCTTGCGTTAAGTCCACTTCGTGGCTAAGTTTTATCTTTTTGCCTTTAGGCCATTCCAGCACGGCAAAATCACCCAGAACTTGGCAATGTAGTAACGCTTCCAGTGCGGTTTCAGGGTCATCGAGCAGCCATTTTAAGTCATTATCTTTGTACAATTCTGGGCAGGCATCAAACAGCTTTTTAACGTATTTGTTCTCAAGTTTAAACTCGCGCGTGGTTTGTAATTGCTTGCCGTCGATATCCGCCAACACTGTCGCACCACCTGCCCCAGGTTTATATAGGGGGCCACCGTCACTGAACGGCTGTACAAAAACCTCTATCTGTATGCCCGGCCCGATGGGCTGCACATGAATATGCAACCGGCTATCGACGGGTACGTTAATAGCATTGTTTGACGAGCCACCAATATCCGACTGCACGGTCAGCATCGACGCAATTGACGAAATTGAATCAATAACCTGCTGACGTGCTTGAACAGGTACGATTAGGCCATCCTTACCCAATATTTCGGCGACTTGTCTATGCTGGTCATTAATGACATACAGTATTAAACCGTGGGCAGTTTTCTGAGCAATAATTTTTTGCCTAGCAATCTGCGGTATCAGAGAAATATGCAAATTGGGCAGATTTTCTTTCACCAGTAATTGCGGCTGTGCAATGCTAATATCAACAGGAGAGCTGGCTTGCTCCTGTCCTGCCCAGTAAATATTGGGATGACCGACGGCCGCCAATAAACCATCCATCGATAACTCATAAGATTCTTTCGCGTAATAGGCGTAATGACTGCTATCTTTTTCAATGAAGATGTGTGCGCACACTTTACGGTCTTGCTCAGACAGATAATCATAATCCGCCTGCTCATGGTAGAGTTTTTTCAATGCGACCGGGCGACCTTTCGTCCAATGACCATTTTTGCCCAAACGCTGCTCTTTAGGCATTAAAGAAACGTCATCTTGTTTCAGCTTAATACTCCATATCATCCGCAATTCTTGCGATGGCGACGCTGAAGAAGGGGGCTGAGTGCTTAATTGCGTCAGCGCTGTCAAGGCTCGCTCCCATACTGATACGATCGGCAATAAATCGATGATCTGAATAAACGGTGTTTCCGTATAGAATTTTGCAATCTGCTGGCAATCTTTATTGCTATAGCCCAGGCGTTGCAATAATGTTGAGCTGACTGCGGCATACCAAACAAAACCCAAGGCCTGCGCTTTTTGACAGTATTCCGCCAATTCTCCTAAAAAACTCTTCCTAGCGGGGTCAAGCATCCAGTCGGCCTCACCTACCCAATACAATATCAAGGCATTAAACAGGCGTTCGTAGGTATTATTACAACTCGCATATAAATATAGGCATTGTTCAGGTTTTAATTTAGCCTGATAGACATCAATGGCCTCCTTTAAGATAATATTTAAGCGATTAAATTCACTATCACCTACTTTCAATATCATGGGTAAATGCTGTTGTTTAAGGTACAACATACTTTCACCCGTTTTTGAGCGCAATAATGCCAGACTAAAAAAAACGCCGTGCAACCCGTAGAGTGTAATATTGCGCTTGCCGGTATCTTTCTTCATTTGCTTGAGTGCGGCATAAAATAAAGTGATGGCTTCATCATTACGGTTTTGCAAAAAACGCACCGTTGCCAAGAGCTTCAAACCCTCCCCCGAAACATCACCGTCCAACCAGAGTTCGGCATCCTGAAAATTACCTCGCCACAAGCGCTGTTCAATAACGGCATGGACAATTTCAGGAACCGCAGATTTACTTGCCCCAAAAAACTGTTCGAATAATTGATACGGTACTGAAATATCGCAAAATTGTCGGCAGTTAGTAGCAATCTGATATTTTAACGCACCATATTTAATCTGCTCTGGCAACGCCGCAAACCAATCCGCATCAAAATCTGTAAAAAATATTCTGTTGATGTGTTCAGCAAAATATGCAGGGAAAGTCGTATAAAGATCATCTGTGTTGGCAATAAATCCAAGCTCGTTACCTTGGTATAAAAACAACCGCATTTGTTTGGCAACGTGACTGGCGGCAACACGATGAGACGGATAATAATCATTGTGATCAATTAATAACTGTGCCAGTTTTTTAAACCAGGGTTCGGCAACGGCGCGGCGCATTAATGCCTCAGCTATATCAGCAGGGCAAATCCAGCCATCGCTGCTTACCTGAAGCAAATTTATCTTTTGTAATTTGATTTTTAGAAGATTGTCTACCAAACCTGATGTCGTTGGTTCAAAACTAGCTAATTTTATGATTAAGTTTCGTAAATTAGTTTGATCTATAGGCGCATAAACAACCGACAATACCATCAAAATTGCTTGTTCTTGCTTGGGAAGTTTATCAAAAGCAGTTAATAATTTAGTCTTCATTTATAACATGAGTTCCATGCGGGGTATCGTTCTGTAAACGGAAATATTTATCTAGGTTTTATATACAAGACATTAAATAACAATGCAATTTAATGATTTTAATTTTAGCTTTGTAGGGTGGATAAGCGATAGCGCCATCCACCGCTTGCAGTGTGTGGTGGATGCGCTATCGCTTATCCACCCTACCTTAACCAGGGTTTAGATATAAGATATTGAATAATAATGTAATATTCTTATCACCTCAGCCTGTTGCCTGATACTTGCTCTTTAATAATAACGGTTAATTAGGGCGCTATGTTGAAAAAAACGATAACTTACAGTGTGTGCATAGCTTTGTAGGGTGAATAAGCGATAGCGCATCCACCGCTTGCAGTGTGTGGTGGATGCGCTATCGCTTATCCACCCTACCTTAACCAGAGTTTAGATATAAGATATTGAATAATAATGTAATATGCTTATCACCTCAGCCTGTTGCCTGATACTTGCTCTTTAATAATAACGGTTAATTAGGGCGCTATGTTGAAAAAAACGATAACTTACAGTGTGTGCATAGCTTTGTAGGGTGGATAAGCAATAGCGCATCCACCGCTTGCAGTGTGTGGCGGATGCGCTATCGCTTCTCCACCCTACCTTAACTTAGCTTAACTTAACTGTCATTGTCATTGTCATAATGAGAAGTGCTGTACTACAGAATCATACGCTGAAATTATGGGTAATTCGGGTATACTTTGTCGATTTATTTTTGGAATTAAATCATGAGACCTAGCGGACGTAAGCCAGACGAATTAAGAGATATTACTTTTACCTGTGGGTACACCAAACATGCCGAGGGCTCGGTGCTGGTTGAATTTGGTGATACACGCGTGCTATGTAATGCCAGTGTTGATAGGCATGTCCCGCGTTTTTTAAAGGGCAAAGGTGAAGGCTGGATAACCGCTGAATATGGTATGTTGCCACGCTCTACGCACAGTCGTATGGGCAGAGAAGCCAGTTTTGGTAAACAAGGTGGCAGAACCATGGAAATCCAACGTTTAATTGGTCGATCATTGCGTGCTGCGGTGGATTTAAAAGCCTTGGGCGAACATACCATCACGATTGATTGCGATGTCTTACAAGCCGATGGCGGCACACGGACAGCATCCGTTACGGGTGGTTTTGTTGCCTTAGCCTTAGCGGTTAAAACCATGCAGCACCGTAAATTGATTAAAGCAAGTCCGCTGCATGGTCAAGTCGGCTCAGTGTCTGTGGGTATTTATAATGGTGTGCCGGTACTGGATTTGGATTATGCAGAAGATAGCCAAGCCGAAACTGATATGAATGTGGTGATGAACGAGGCAGGCGCGTTTATTGAAGTGCAAGGCACGGCTGAAGGTCATGCCTTTAGAAAAGAAGAACTTGATGCAATGCTGGCACTTGCCGGCCAAGGCATTCAACTATTATTAGCAAAACAACGGCTTGCGTTAGGAATGGCAGAATAATGATAGGCTCAGTGCAGCTGGTGTTAGCCAGTAATAATCAAGGAAAAATCAACGAAATTAAGGCGTTGCTGACGGGTGTTCAGGTGTTAACACAGTCTGTCTTGGGTATTGAAGCCTGTCCTGAGCCTGCCTGTACATTTGTGGAAAATGCGTTATTAAAAGCCCGACATGCGGCCTTGCATGCGCAGTTACCCGCCATTGCTGATGATTCTGGTCTCATGGTGGATGCGTTAAAAGGTGCGCCTGGCGTAAGGTCAGCGCGTTTTAGCGGCGAAGCAGCAACGGATGCCGACAATATTCAGCATTTATTAACACTAATGCAAGCGGTGCCAGAGTCTCAGCGCATGGCGCGTTTTATCTGCGTAATGGTGTACGTGGAGCATGCAGAAGACCCCTGCCCCCTCATTGCGCAAGGCGTGTGGGAAGGAAGCATTACCACGCAAACGCGTGGCGTACAGGGCTTTGGCTATGATCCGATCTTTTGGGTGCCAGCGCAGCACTGCACAGCGGCAGAATTAGCACCAGACATTAAAAATACGCTCAGTCATCGTGCGCAAGCATTGCATCATTTATCAGCATTAATCATGGCAAAACCTGCACGCCTGACGTGTCCCGCCTAAATAGATAACACCTCCTGCACGCAGTTATTTGTTACCCAGCAATTACACTTAATAGGCAACCAAATCAATTACGTATAAGTTAATTATTTTTTAAGAGCACTAGAAACCGCACAATAGCAAACGTAAGCTCGTTTGAACAAGAACAAACCCGACTCCAAACTTTATTAGCTTATCAAATCCTTGATACACCACCCGATGGTGCGTTTGATCGTATCTGGTTTAAATCGCATTATGGTCTTGAGATAAATGAACTTGAACGCGCACCAGGTTTGTGTGCCTCAGCAATTTATAGCGATCATCCTTATATCATAACGGACGGACGCACGGGCTATAATTTAGGCACCTTATGTTGCCTCGATTTTCAACCGTGTGAACTCACCGCGCAGCAATCCGTTATTTTAGAAAATTTGGCACAAATGATGATGGATCAAATGGAATTGCATTTACAAGCGCGACAAATACATGAACTAAAGGAAGCGGAGTTTAAGGCCAATGCGTTTAATGTCAGTATCTTAAATTCCTTAACGACGCAGCTCTGTGTATTAGATGTAAATGGCATAATCATTCGGGTTAATAAGGCATGGCTTAAATTTGGTCAACAACATGGCTTATCAGACTCCTATTATGAACTTTCCGCTTATTGGCGAGTGTTTCCAGCCGTACGGGCACAGTTGTTTTCACTCGCCGAGCTGGAGCTCAGCGTTCCCTGCTCTGGGAATGCTATGCCAGAATCAACTACTGCCGGGAACGCCAAGCCCCAGCTTGGCAGTCAATCAGACTACGCCGAGCTTGGGCTCAGCGCTCCCGGCAATACCCCCCTGGAATTAACATGAGCAATGTCGGTCAAATAGAAAAGAAAACCCAAGCCCGTGTGGTTAAGTTGTTTTGCGAGTCCTTGGGTTACGAGTATCTGGGTAACTGGATAAAGCGAACGACTAATCGCAATATTGAATCGGAGTTGCTGCGCGTTTTTTTACGCAAGCAGGGTTAAATTCAAGCCGTACCCACCGCGAAAAGGTTTTAGGATTGATGCCTTGCTGGCGACAATAATTTGCCTGATTCAATCCGCTTTCATGCCACGCTTTTACATGATATCGATAGTGTGCGTTTATTTTCATTACTTATCCGCACTGTGCGAATGAATGCGCGCCTACACATGCACAACGCGTTTAGTGCGCGGTCCTTAGCTAAGGTAACTACGAATTAAGCTAATTAATGCAGGCACCTTAAAAGGTTTGGTGACATACGCTTGAAAACCTGCGTCTAATCCAGCATTCACGTCTTCTGGCATAGCGGCTGCACTGACCGCAATAACTGGTATTGCTGCAGTTAATGGATCTTTTTTTAGTTTATGCAATAATTCAAAACCACTCATTCCTGGCAAATTAATATCCAATAAAATAAGCGCTGGCAGTTGCTGCTTGATGACTAACAAGCCTGCCTCTGCGCTGTTGGCAGTCACCAAGCTTAGCTCGTCGAGAAGTTTAAACACATGTTGCATAACGCTGATATTTAAAGGATTGTCCTCGATATAAAGCGCGTTTGTAGGGCTTTGTGAACGGCTTAATGGCGTTGTAACGGCTGGCGTGGTGATCAGTGGCTCAACCTTAGCTGGCTGAATTGGCGCATGTGCACACGGCAACGCAACCCAAAATCTACTGCCCAAACCAACAATACTGTCAAAACCAATATATCCATTCATTGCTTCTACTAAGCGTTTACACACAACTAAACCAATTCCAGTGCCTTCTATTTTTTTATCGTCTACACCTAAGCGCTGAAAAGGTTTAAACATTTCTGCTTTATGCGCATCTTCCACACCAATTCCGGTATCAGTAATGATGATACGAACTTCGTTAGTCATGCGTTCTAGTGAGAAGCTAACTTTGCCACCCGCCGTATTATATTTGATTGCGTTAGACACTAAATTTAACAACACCTGTCGTAAACGCAAGGTGTCGGCATACACGTTAAACACACCGTCGGCCGTGATGTCACTCATGGTGATGCCATGAGTGACTGCAAAGGGGTGCATGACGGCCCTAACCTCGCTTAGCAGTTCGACTAACTCTATGTCTTCAAAATTTATGTGTAATTGATCACTTTCTATTCTGGCTAAATCTAAAACTTCATCAATTAAGGTTAATAAATGATGGCCGCTGGACATAATATGTGCGACGGCGTGTTGTTGCGCTTCTTGTAAAGGATGCGCCGCGTCCATTTGCAAGATTTGTGCAAAACCAATAATCGCATTAAGCGGAGTACGTAACTCATGACTCATGTGCGTTAAAAACTTGGACTTCGCTAAATTGGCTGCTTCTGCCTGTTTCTGGGCAATCAATGCGTCATTTTCGGCATTTTTTTGCTGCGTAATGTCAACATCCATGCACACAAAAATGGGCACATCATATCCAGGAATTGCAAAGAGTGTTCTGGAAATCGTTAAGGCATGACCGTCACGATGCACGCGCTGATTTTCAACTGGGCCTATCGGTGCGTTGCTCTCCAAGATGCTCTGAAACAACAGCACTAATTTATTTGTTTCGACTTGATTGACTGTATTACCTAGCATTTCCTCAGCACGCCACCCATAGATTAATTCGGAGGCATGATTCCAATAACGCACGCGTCCCTGCTGGTCATACCATTGCACCGCAACATTGGGTGAATTTTCTAGCGTGGCTGTTAATTGCTGTTTTACAAATTCAGTTTCCATATTTGCTTTAGAAATACTTTGTAAGGAACGTCGAATAAACACAAACGGCCCTAATAAAAGTAACGCAAGCACTGCAAAACCTAAGCGAATTATGGCGGCATTATCAGCCGAACTTGGCCAACCATCTCGTGGAATAGCAGCAATAACCCATTTACCTTGTGGTAAAGACACATCCGCCAACACGGGTTGTTGCTGGAAGATAGCTGGGTCTCCCAAAAAAACATGCTCTGTGCTCTCGTTACTGGCTTCGGTTTTTAACGCAATGGCTAACGGTGCATTAACTTGTAATAAACCGCTGTCTGCAAAGATCCCATCTGCATCGATAACGGTAGAAATCTGGCCCCAGTAATAGTCTTCAGCGCCATTATGTAAATACACGGGAAAGCGTGCAATTAAACCATTGCCGCCTTGCACTAAGGGCACGGGGCCTTCAAAAACTAATTGATGAGAAATACGCGCTCGCTCGACGGCAAGAAACTGATTGGGCACTGTTTTAAAATCTAAACCAATGGCTTTTTCATTACCTTCTAAAGGATAAATCATGCTTAGAATTTGCTTAGGTGCTGCGCCTATATTGCGTAAATGGGCACCTCCTGTTTGAAAAATAGGTTTGGCCGCCTGCGTGAAAGTCGCCTGTTGTAAATCAGGATTAGCGGCAATGACACTTAACATGCCCTTAACTAAGTGAATATCACCTAAAATCTGTCCTTCTAAGCGACTGCGGATAAAATAAAGTTTATCTTCAACATTTAAACGTTCGGCTGCTAAATAACGCGCGTTATTCAGTTTCTCGATAAACAGCATGCCAAAGACTAAGCCGATAATTAACAGTATCGAAACTAAATTAAGAATAAGTATTTTAGTTTTCATCGCGTGCCTTCAACCAAACCAGCAAATCTGGTAGTGGCATTGCCCTAGCAATTAGCCAACCTTGCACCTGATCACAGCCCAAGCTTCGCACTAAGTCTAAATCTTCTTGAGTCTCGACGCCTTCTGCTACGGTGGCTAAATTTAATTTTTTTGCCATCGCTAAAGTAGACTCTAAAATTGTTCGCATCGCTGGCTTTTCTGCTGCCCCACGCACAAAACTACGATCAATTTTTAATTCGTTAAAAGGAATTCGACGCAAATGTTCCAATGATGAGTACCCTGTGCCAAAATCATCAATAGACAATTTAAAGCCTTTTAAACGTAATCTTGTCATAACATCTAACGCCGTTGCCATATCTGCCATAACCCCAGTTTCGGTAATTTCTAAAGTGAGATTTTTATAATTAAACCCAGTCGCCTCGACACTTGAAAGAATAAATTCAGGTAAATAAATATCAGATAACCAATTAGCTGAAATATTAATCGCTATCGCCAAAGAATACCCTGCGTTAGTTAGCTCAACACCACCCAGTAAGGCTTTTTTAAATAGCAGTTCGGACAATTCTTTGATTAAGCCATGCTGTTCCGCTGTGATAATAAAGATATCCGGTGGAATAAACTTACCTTGATGATGCCAGCGTGCTAACGCCTCTAAACCCACTACTTTTAAGCTTAACGCATCAACTTTAGGTTGAAAATAAACTTCAAACTCATCGTCACGGACACCTGCCAAAATAGCTTCAGGCAGAATGCTCAGCGCATCTTTTTTGATGCGTTGTTTGTCCAAACCAACGCTGCTGCTTTGCTGTACTAACAAGGTTTTTAAGGCCTCATGACTGACTGGTTTTTTTAAGGTTCCCAAGATATTTAAACCTTTATCAGAAAGCATGTCGGCCGTAATATGCAATAAGCTTTCCTCTACGCTGCTCATTAAAATAATCGATCGATTAAAGTTATTTTCTGCTAAATGCCTTAAAAATTCGATGCCATCCATAGTCGGCATTTTTAAATCCGTAATTAACACATCAAAACCACTAAACTCCATTAACTTTTCCAACACCTCCTCTGGATTATCTAAGACGCTGACCTGCGCTACGCCTAACTCGTTAAGCAAAATATTCATGTGCCTTAAGGTGGTAGGGTCGTCATCGACAACAAGAATATGCTGAGGATACTTTGGATTTATGGGTATAGCGGTTGGCTCATCAGGAAAAGGCGTGTTAGAACTTTGTAACAAGGCATGGGCGGCTAATTCGACTGCTGACAAGGCGTGTTCTAATTTTGGATAATAGTCACTGGCAATGCTTAAATCATTGTTTAGTGTGGCGGCCTCGATCACCTCAACCAAGCTGGCAAAGTCCAGTGCCCCCACGGTTTTAGCTGACGACTTATGTTTATGCATAAGTGATGCTATCGCTTCTGGATGACCTTGCTTAAGATGCTGACGATAAACAGGAAGATCATCTTTCACGCTGTTAATAAACACAGACACTAAATCGTAAAATTGATCTGCGGAATAATGCCCCATTAACTCATTTAAATAGGTGAGATCCAATATGCTGCTATAGGCTTTTGGCTCAGGCAACGCTGCTGTCTGAATGGCTGCCACTGGGGTTTCCAATGCTGGCAACCAGCGCACTAATTTTTCAGTTAAGGTTGTTAATTGGACGGGCTTCAATAACACATCATCCATCCCTGCTTCTTTACATCTCGCCCATTCGGAGGGGTATTTATCGGCAGTAATGCCAATAATGGGAAGATGCCGACCACTACCTTGCTCCTGTTCGCGGATGCACTGAGTAAGCTCCAAACCATTAAGTTCGGGCATGTGTAGATCACATAACAGCATGGTATACGATTGACTTTGCCATAAGCTTAGCGCTGCCGCGCCATCAGCCGCAACATCAACCTCATGCCCTAATAACTCCAATTGCATGATTAACAGAAGCTGACTTGCATGACTGTCTTCAGCAACTAAAATTTTCTGCTTTACTGCTGCATTTGGCACTAAGGACTGCGCTCGCATGCTTTGTGCAGGAGCTTTAGTTTGAGCAATACCAAGTTCAATCGACCGACCTTTGGATGGCAGTCCTAGCTGGGCAGGTAACTGATGAATCAAGCTTAGCAACAACTCTCCGCCCTTATTAATTTCTTCAAGTTGTTCGCGCTGTAACGCATCCAAATGCTCATTCATTTGCATAATTTGGCTATGCCCAAAAATAGCATTTAATGAACTGCACGCTTTATTTTCAAAGCTTTGCCAATGTTGAAGTTGAACATCTTGCTTAGCTATGTCAACAGGGATGATATTAAGCTCAGGGCTGTTTAGTTTAGGCGTTGCTATCAATAAACCCAGAAAAATATTGGCATACGACGTTAACAATTGAATACTGGAATGATCATACCCGTCAGCAGAATTAAGCATACCCAACATGCCAAGCATTTTTTTATCATTAAATAAACCATAACCAATGAGACTGGTTAAGGCAATGTCAGGGATTGCCAATGGTTGTAACGAAAGCGCATTATTATTGATAATGTGTTCCCCCGTACTCAACACTTCGCTCATTATGTGCGTCATTAATTGCGATAACTGTGTTGCTAACAGAGTATCTTGAGGTGCGATCATTGCATTAACAACAACGATTGGCTTAAACACTGGTGCGCCATGAGCATCCATTTCAACCCAGCCAAAAAAGCCTATGTTACTCTTCGTGCAGCTAAGTAAGCCTTTGAGAATCATGGCACTGCTGCTTGATAAATCATGACGCAATAAGAACGCTTCAAGTGCGTTATGACAGTGTTGATTCAGCGTTAACCTGCGTTGATTGTGCAGATGTTGTTGATACTCTTGTGTGTAATCACTTGCAATCATTAACAATGATTCAGGTACGCCTGTTGCACCTAAAATAGGTAAGATGATGGCATTTAACCAAACACTGTGACCTGTTTTATGGCGTGATTTTAATTTACCTGTCCACGTTTGACCTTGCTGCAATGCTTGCCACGCCTTACTTGGCCAATGAATAAATGCCTTCGTCGTGTTCTCGTCATGCAAACTAAGTGCTAAACATTCTGTTTGGCTATAGCCCAGCACATCAGCAAGCGCAGGACTGCTATCAATAATACTGCCTTCGAACGTGCTTATTAGCACTAATGCTGTTGGCGAGTATTGGCTGCGCAAAGCAGCTAACGCTAATGAACTTGTGGGGGCTGAAGGCAGCTTTTGCACGCGCTGCTTACGCGCTAAAGTTGCCACACTGGCTAACATGACGGCGGGTTTTACAGGATGCAGTAAACAGTCACTGGCACCTAATTCGCGGACTATGCGCTGTAATGCATAATCATTAGCTTCGATACTAAAAATCAACGGTAAGCCTGCATAAGCGGGATGCTTATGCAGCCACGTCGCCATACTCAGCGCATCTGCATACTCTGAAGTGACATTAATTAAACCCACTTCTGGCGCGAAAGCCTCAATATTACTTTCTAAATCGAAAAAATCTGTAGGATAAAAACACGCTACTTGACCATCAAAGAGCGCTTCTACATGGGCGTCGGTAGCCACACATAAGACCCGAAATAAGTTGCGCGGCTGCCATGCCACACCCGCCAACGCAGTGATCACATGCGCGCATTCAGTATCAGTGAGGAACAGGCTAGTGATGCCTAATTGCAGCAGTTTACGTTGGCTAAAAAAATCTTCAGTGTCGAGTATGCCTAACCATACGGGTGGTTTTTTGCTGCCACTAGGCACATCAAAAAATTGTCCTTTACTGTGTGCTGACAATAAGGCTTCATCTTGCGCGGAGACCACGCAGATCAGTTGCTCAATTGTGTCGGTGAGTGCGAGTTGTCGCGCCTGCTGTAACGAGGTTTGATCAGCACGTGCGACCTCTTGTACTCGAAACCCTACACTTATTAAAACCTGTTGCCAGGTGTGCATCCAAGTGGGTTCATCGGTAATAAACAAGAATACGTACCGCTCTGGATGCGTAGGTAACCATGCTAGCGCAGTTGCCTCAAACTTAACCAAGGCAGCTAAACCGTCAACAAAGTGACTAAACGCGGTCATTCCTGTGAGCCATTGCGCATGCTCAGGAGCGTTGATATTCCAATGAATAAACTGTTGCAGCAGTTTATCAGAATGGATAAAGAGCGGCGTGTCAGGTGCTGCTGAAATGACGTGATGACTGTCTAATAACACCTCAATAACATGCTGATTATTAATTAGCGTCCAGCCAGTTTCCTGCATACTTACTAAGCAGTCACGACATTGTTGAAGAAAATCGGGCAAAGGTATTGTCATTTTTAGATCACTCAATCATGAAGATTAACAATGTAAACTGAATGGCTTGATTTTACGCTATCCATTGATAGCACATACCAACACATTCGCTAAGCCTGACCGTGTTTGTTTAGCGTAGACGTTACTTATAAGTGGTTAAGTAAGCGTAACTCGGGCGGATAAGGCGACATATAATAAGAATTGTCAATGTAAGCATCTGGACTTTTACGAAAATGATGTTTAAGTAACGTTAAAGGCACTATTAAGGGAATTTCACCTTGTCGATAACGCTCAATCACGTCACATAACTCAGCTTTATCATCTGCACTTAAGTCTTTCTTTAAATAGCCTTGGATATGCTGCAACACATTTACGTGACTAGACCGCTTCACCACTTTCTTTAACATACTCATTAATTGAATAATGTACTGTTCAGCAATGTCACCCAGCGTTTCTTTAGTGACCGAAGCTAAGGCTTGACCTAATTCACGGTAATCGCCGTGACTCATAATGATTAATTTATGGCGTGCATGGAAGTCAGTCAAACTGGCTGGTGTTAAGCCATTGCTCAATAGGCAACGCCAGCGATGCAACACGTATACACGTTGAATAAAATTCTCACGCAAACCAGGGTCGCCTAAGCGACCTTCTTCTTCAACGGGTAACAACGGAAAATTTGCCATCACATGCTGCGCATAAATACCCACACCTTCTCGTTTTGATTGCACACTGGTGTACACTTTAACCCGTTCCATGCCACAACTTGGCGAATCTTTCTTCAAGATATACCCGCATAACTCAGTCATGTTGACACGTTGCTGATGTGCGTATTCGGTTAATCGCTCCGTAAAATCTTGGCTCTCATCTTTTACACCAATACAACGAATGCTATTGTCACGATGAACCAAGCGCATACTGGGTCTTGGTACACCTAAACCGATACCCACTTCTGGACAAAACGGGTGAAACTCAAAATACTGACTTAATGTGCCACGAATATAGGCATCAGACTTATGCCCGCCATCAAAACGCACATGTTCTCCAACTAAACAACTACTAATACCTACTGGAATTTTTTTCATTATGAGCCCGCTGTAAAGATAAATTAATTTATGTAATTTATACGCGTTAACCGTTATGAGCCAAGTATATTAATTATTTTACTCACCGCGTCTGACCAGCATATTAATTATGTTAGTAGTGTGGAGGAATTTCATAGCTAAGGTCTGCGGCTGAGTCTTCAGGTTGCTGCATCACCACTGTGTGTAGTTTTTCATTCAATAGGCTACATGTTTTTTCTAACCGATCAATTTGCTGTTGCTGATTAGCAATAATTGTATTTAAGGTCGTTAGCAAATCTTCTTGATACGCCGCTTTTATTTCTAATTCAATGAGACGTGTGTCCATAGTTATTCAGCTACTTGCGTGGTAATTTCAAGACTATGCTGTTGCTTAGCCGTCACCTCAATCGATTCAAGCGTACCGATTAAATCACCAAGCTGCGGCATTGCATTGCCTGATTTAGAAACCCGTGCTAATAACTTAACACGCTGAAAAAGTGATAATTTCATTGTTGGCATCATCGCCATGGCATCATTTAAACTGACTGTGACCGGCAAATCAGCGACCTTTTTGCTGATAATCGCCAACGGCATACGCGCACCTTGCACGGCTTGCGCATAAATAAAAACAGTATCTGTAGCGCTTACTTTAGCTTGCAGAGCTTTTGCTAAACTTACTTTTACCTCGATGTTTACGGGCGCAACATGCGTCGCCTTTGCCTCTTCTATTTCTTCAGCCAATTTTGCTGAAGCAGGTATTTGACTTTCCAATTTGCTTAATAAACGCTGAATTTCTGCTTGCTCGGGCGCGTTTTTTGGCAATAAACCACCTAATTTTCGCCATAATTTATCGCCCGCAATAACATCACCTGCTTGTACTTTGGCCATTCCTCCCAACCACAGTGCGGTGACATTGTCAGGCTCTAAGGCTAATGCTTTAAACACTAACTCTTCAGGCTTACCTGCCAATTGCTCATTATTTGCAAACGCCAACGCATCGGCGTACAGCACTAAAATTTCTGCTTGATTGCCAAGCAAAGCATAGGCTTTTTCAAATGCTGAGACCGCTTCTGCGTAACGTTGTAAATATTTATATGATTTACCTAACATAATCCAGCCTTCGGCATTCTTAGGCTCGGCTCGCATTTTTTCTGCTAATTCAGCCACCATCTGGGTAACTGCGGTTAACTCGGTTTCTGCTTGTTGAGCCGCAATCATGGCTGGCGTGGCATCAATTGCTTGATAATGCCCCAAGCCTGCATACATACTTAACGCCAGTAACGGTACAAAAATACTCAACCCCACCGCAATGCCACGCGAGTGCTTGGCCTCGGCTAAGGTGTCAGATTCAGGAATATCTTCAATATCATCGACAAGGGCTAATTCGAGTTCGCTACGCTGCGCCTCAAACGCATCTTGCGTTAACTCACCCGCATGCAATTGCGCGTTTAATTCTTGTAAACGATTTTTTGCTAACAGCACATTTCGCTTATCACGCGCGGCACTCGGCATCTGCATAGGTCGCCATAACGGCGGCACTAAAAAAGCTAAAACTAATAATATTAAGGCACCCACACTCAGCCAAAACATAAGCATTACGAACGCTCCTCTTCTTCATTCAGTAAACGGCGAATTTTTACCAATTTTTCTTGGTGTCCATGTTCTTGTTCATCCTCAACTTTTTTCTGTGCCTTGGTGCGAATTAACCAAAATACCATCAGCAAACCAATGCTTAAAAATACTATGGGCCCTAACCACAGCACACTGGTTTTAATTTTAAAAGGCGGCTTATATAAGACAAAATCACCATAACGTGCTGTCATAAAGGCAATAATTTTCTCACGTGTTTGTCCTTGTTGCAGCATTTCATACACTTGCCTGCGTAAATCAGCCGCTAATTCTGCATTCGAATCTGCAATTGTTTGGTTTTGACAAACCAAACACCGTAATTCTGAAGTTAAACTTTCGTAATCTGCTTGTTGTTTTTGATCAGTAAATTGCTTAGCATCAATTGCATAAACCGTATTGACCCACAACAGCACTAAAAATATCAGACACTTCATTCTGCTTCTGCCTGTAATTGTGCAACTAACGGCTGTAACACGTTCTCAACATCTTGCACGGTCACCGGGCCAGTATGCTTATGTCGAATTATCCCTTTTTTATCGATAACAAAGGTTTCAGGGACACCGTACACACCCCAATCAAGCCCCACTCGACCTTCTTGATCGGTAATACTGACGGCATAAGGATTACCTAACGCTGTTAACCACCCCCGAGCATCTTCTGGATTATCTTTATAATTTAACCCCACCACCATGATATTTGGCTGTTGAGCTAATTGATTTAATACCGAATGTTCCGCGCGACACGATACACACCACGATGCCCAGACATTAAATAACCAGACTTTTCCTTTTAAATCAGCAGGCGAAAGGGTTTCAGTGGGAGCAAGTAATTTAGGTGCAGTAAAAGCAGGTGCCTGTTTATTAAGCAACGGAGAGGGAATTTCACTTGGGTTTAAATGCAAACCCATGGCAAGAAAGATTGCCATGATAATAAACAGCACCAAGGGGATTAAAAATTTAACCATGAAAAAACCTTATATTTGTTAAGAGTGCTGCGTTATACAGCTTTTTTACGCCAATAATGTCGATCAGCTGCCGCGCACGCACCACCTGCCGCCATAAATAATCCACCCAACCAAAGCC